>WLWI01002229.1_pt1 | contig 16759 bp, 11 predicted proteins | sample 6701501 | NCBI WGS metagenome assembly WLWI01 (sample SAMN12718690, study PRJNA515312) | sponge metagenome | isolation source: marine sponge | host: Mycale hentscheli | place: New Zealand: South Island, Marlborough, Capsize Point | collected 2014-11-01
GGGGGGGGGGGGGGGGGGGGGGGGGGGGGGGGGGGGGGGGGTGGAGGGGGGGGGGGGGGGGGGGGGGGGGGGGGGGGGGGGGTAGGCATTTTACTGTTGAGTATGAAGTATAAAGTTACTTGAATATGATTATTTATTTTAGTTAGGGTATAGGCCCAATTATCAGTTAATTAAGGAACAGGTTAACTTAATTAAGAGCATGTAAACACATTTACATACATACTTAACTGCAGTTTGGGGCACATTATTTCAAATTATGTGACCTAACTTCAACAAGATTGACTATTGGATTCAAGGTAGACTGATATTACGATCTTGCGATCATATAGACTTATCCCATTGTTTTCATCATCCATCCCCCACCCCACCTCCTTTCCTCCCTTCTTGCCTACCTTGCAATAGACCCCATATCAAACTTGCACAAGAAAGTTTGTCTATACCTCTAGCTGCCAAGTCTAGTTGTCTCCACTGCATGATAAAATTCTTAATGCTAATTCAGTATGCTTGATCTCTTATTGATTGCCTTTGTTGTCTGCAAATATCAAACAAACTGGAAATTTAAAATGTGGATTTTTATAACTCATTATAACTGGTTAGGATTTTTTGACAATGTAGTTGATGTGTGTAATTGTGTTCCACTGGCGTTAGAATGTGTGAGTAGATGGTGCTAGTTTTGGGGAGTTCAGGAAGTTTGTGTGTGCCCACTTCCTTCAGTGGGATAGTGATTAACACCAATTAAATGCTAAAATATCTACTCCATTAACACACTAAATTTATAAAGTGATAATTGTCAAATGAAGTGTCGCATAATGCTTAACTGATGTCAAGTTTGTAGTCTAGAGTTAGAGAAGAATTGTTTATTTACCTTCAAGATGCCAATGTGCATGCGAGCTACTATCATCATCAAGTCTATCACCTTGTGACTTTTTAAATGTATTTTGCTAGTAAAGTTTCCTTGAAGTGGCAATCTGCACTGAAACAGGGCAATATACTGATGTCTGCTGTCGTTGTGTTTTAAATGTGTGCATAAATGAGTGAGCATGCAATGGTCAAAGTTAGCTAATTTGCCTGGCAATTCTTTTTACAAAGATTCTAGAAGAAAAAAAAAATTTTTTTAAGCACACATTTTTATTTTAATGTATCAAAAGAAAGCATTGGCTGGTAGATTTTGACATTAAAATGAAAAAGATTCCTTAATCTTTTAGCAATGGTACTGCTACCTACCATTCCTCCCCACCATCTGTATATCAGGGTTACATTCTCTCATCCAGATAAGGTGATGTAAACTTGTGAAATTGCTAGCATTAGTAAAAGATGCTTGCAAACTTCATCATCGTGGACACTAATCAAATTCATAAGTCAGAAACTTTATAAATCTAGACTATCAACAACCCCTAAGTACATTGCATTTCATGTCACATCTCTCCCACTCTGGTCTTATTATTGTCTTATTATTGTCTGGTGCAGCCATGGAATGATATTTCTGGACAATATGTACTTTGCTCTATCATGCACAGACTGGTCATCTGACTGCTGTGGCTGCTCTCTCTCTCTCTCTCCACAAATGGCAGCCCATAAGTACATTCCTCTGTCATGCCATCATTGCTTGTTTGCATTGCTAACCACACTCACCACATCCAGGAATACCTAAGGCTGAATGCTAAGAGATTTTTTAAGCCTATTTAGGAAGGAGCATTAGCCCCCTCCCCCTGAAATTATTTATAACCTATGTGGGGATATAATATAATATATAGGTCTCCAAAGTTTATGGAACTGACAAACTTTGCTGAAATTTCAATGTTTGATTTAACCTCCCTGAAATTTTGTTCTAAAAAAAATACAGTGCATAATCTTCAATAGTGCTCTCAATTTATTAACTTTATTGGTATTCAAATACTAGATAAATTCTTCTATGGCCAGTAAATGTACTACACAATGCCCTTGATTTGATAGTTCCATAGATGGGGTAGAGTGAAGTATGTTCACTTTGACACATAGTGGTCTTGAGTATTTCTTAAAAGAGAGAGAGAGTGTGTTGTATTGCAACTCCATGCACGAATATTCTGACCCTAAACTGGAGAAAATTCCCCGTATTATCGTTTCAGTTATTTCTATTGATTTTGTCACATACTACTATTTTTAATAATGCAACTATACATTTGAATTATTAAAATCTGATGTTTGATTTTTATTAATTTTTTATTAATTTTTATTTATTACCATCATCATCATCATCATCATCATCATCATTATTATTAATATATATATTAAGTTCAACTTTTAGATATAAACTCCCTATTAATCCAATCTAGAAGCTAAGGAAATTGTAAAAATTATTGGAGGTGCAGATCTCACTGCCACTATTCCAACTGTAAATATTTTAGGTTAACTTATTTAAAGCTCCATAAAGCCAGAAGTAAGCAGCAATGTCTCAGAGTATAGATGCCAAATAATTTGAACATAACAAGGTTGAACAGCTTTTGTTTTCAAAATCTGTTGTTTATAAATTGAATGCGTGACAGATTGACAAACTGAACAGAGCTCTATTGTTCATGCATACCGAGGATTAATAGCGGTGTTTTAGTGGTTAAACTACTAATATTTCTGACGAGATAAATATGAAAAGTAATTGAATAAGGTAGACAAAAGGAGTTTTAATAAACACTTCCCCCATAGCTATGGAAATTATTGCTTTTTTTTTCTTTGTTGTTGTTTAATGCTAAGTGTATTAAAAATAGGTACATTTTAGATTTGGTATTTGCAAGTTTATCATGTGTGATACAGGTAGCTGAGAGCCCTTACTTTATTAGAGCATTAAGTCTTTTCCACAAAGCTAGTGCCAATATTTGTAAACGAGCAATAATTGGTAGTAAGAAACAATTAATTTACAGCCAAGTATTAGGACTCTATTTTGGGCCAAAAGAAGTCCAACATCTTTCTGGTACCCTAATTGGATTTTTTAACTTCCTACAACCGCTTTAATTGTTTTATTAACACCTTAAAACTGTTCATTTGATTACAAGTTTGTTTACAACAGACATCAATTCTCGTCACCAGAGGTTGTGTCTTGCGTTAACCTCCTACTCCTCTCTCTCCATATTCATCTTCCTCATTTACTCCATAACGCAAAGAGTTGGTCACCTTTGGTGTGTGGTTGACCTTAATGACCTGTCAATGGTACTGAAGTCTGCAAAGAGATCCAGTTATTGTGTTTGCGGTATGACCAGGAGGTGTAGCGTCAAGACAATTAAACAATTAGGACCGTGAGACTGATAGCCTCGTCATTGTGTTGCATCGTGACGCCATGCAAACTCACTCCCCTTTGTTTTTTAAGACTTTTATTTGGAAACCTAATGTGAACTCGGAGAGTGAGGTGTGCTAGTATAGACGCAGCAACGTCGAAATTATTAAAATATTAATGAAGCTATTTAGTCTTAAAAAGAGTTGCTTGTAGATTTGATTTGTTAGATTGCAATGTAGACACAAATTTTTTTTTCTCTCACAAATGATGACAATAATAGAAAAGAAGTATTTTTTTTATATTAATATGCTAAAATACATAGCTGTAAATGCTGTATTTAACTAAAAATTTTAGAAGCAGGACCATACATAACTACAACAACAATAATAATCAAATTAAGACATAATTAAACAGCTGTAAACTGATTACGAGACATGTTACAGAGTATTGCTGTTATTATTGTTATTGTATTTTTAAAACACTTAATTGACTGCCTATTTATATATTGACACTTCAGCTTGTAATAATGACTAGGTTGGCTTGCTGACCACTTGTGTTGAAGCACACCATTATTTAACAAGGAGTGAACTGGCAAACATCCAATCCATTTTTTTTGTCATCTGAAGTGACTTTCACAATGATGATGTCATGATTATGCAAACATGAAGGCCAGCAATCTATCCTAATTGACCTATTAAATGTTTGATGTTGTTGTTGTTGTTGCTTGTGTTCACTAAATTGAATTAAATAATCAATTTTGCATTCTGGTAGTGTCATTTGTATTAGCTAGAGCTTAAACGTGCACCTGTTATACATCTAAGCATCACATTGAATCTACTATACCAATGTTTGGACTCACTAATCCATGAAGTCTAGCTTCATAGAAAGAACTCATCCAAGTGCCATTGGGATAGTCGCTTAATGTTATTTATAAGTGGTTTGGTGTTTACTATTTACAAAGCCAACAAAAAACAAGCATAAAAAGTAAATTGGGTAATTTTAATTGATGTATAGACAGAAAATGAGATTGCCGAGCAGAGAGAGACCAAAGATGAACCTGAAGATGCGGGTGAATAGCAGTGCTGTGGTCACCATCCAAGTGCTCTTTGTAGTCAAACTTTTTATACTTTTTTATTATTTGAATACAAAGACCTTTTCCAAAAAAAAGCATTATTTCCAAGTGTGCATATAATATGTTTGTTTAGCCAAAGGATAAAGCAGTTTTAAAGGACTGACACCACTTGGTACATTTTGTGATCATTCCAGTATAATGTGCTCGTACCTGTTTCTTCTGAGCACACTAGAGAAAAATGTTGTTAACCTTGGGGAAAAAACATACATACCTACACATGCACACATTTTCAGACATTCCAACCGCCAGCACTCATAAATGCCCCCAAACTAGCACCCCACAAGCTATTTAATTGTTTAAAGTGCACACCCACAATTACACCCTTAACGGAATTGTGAGCTTCCAACTATCTTCTATAATTTTGGGGAAGTTGGAGTACAGAAAAGTTTGATTTTTAATCTAAAATAACAGAACTGGGTTTATTTGCTATGCACCAAGAATTACCACAAATATGTGAAGTAGTATTGTTATAGCTATATTTGCTATGCACCAAGAATTACCACAAATATGTGAAGTAGTATTGTTATAGCTATAGTTGATAGTTAAGTCTATATCTGAATCATCCTACGACAGTTTGCAATATTAAAATACGTAGTCAAAAAAACCAAGAGCAGTTTATTTAGTCGTACCCAAATATTTGTAATGGCGTGACACACTCCACCTTGATACACCTTTATGACGTGAATACTGCACTTACACAGCTTGAATCCAAAAGGTCAAATACTCTGGCTTCTAACACAAAAAAATTAATTGAATTTGTTATTGTTGTGTTTTTTAGACAGGGTGTGTGTATGTGTGTGTGTGTGTGTGTAAAGCAAAACAGAGAGAGTTATAAATCTTACCAATTAGGAGCAGAATAATTTAAAACCCAAAGATTCTAGCTACTTGCTGGTCAAGAGAAAGAGAGAGAGAGAACAATACTTCTTCTTGAGGTATTTTAGAGCCCATTCTGTAATGTTCTGTTCATTAAAGTGACTCATTAGAAAACAAACATTGGGATACTCATTAATTTGACCCAAAACTTAGGGAGAGTACCCACAAACATTCAACACAATTCTTTTAACCTAAATAAGCATCTGTCGTGAAATTCACATGTTTGTGTCTAAAAATATTATTTTACTGAAAGCAATTTCTTTGAATTAAATAGAAGCAATTTATTATTAATATATTTCGTGGCATTATAATATCGCCAGGTGCCGTAATGTTATTCACCTTTACTTCTCATGTGTATTACAGGTCATGGCAGGAGCTGGGATATTTGATCATTTACATATCTGGCAGGCCTGATGTTCAGAAGGACTCTATCCTCAGCTTCTTGGGCAGCCATGATTTCCCTCTGGGGTTGGTGGTGTGCGCCGATAGCTTGTCCACTGATAGCCAATCCCTGAAGACTGCTTATCTTGGAAGACTTATTAAACAGGTTAGACATATTCAAGAAACATACTTAGCTAAGAAATGGCCTCACTGTAATGGTAACCCCCCAAGTAACTAAAAATTATGGCGGCTGATTTATTAATTTTTTTACTGGAAATGCTAGTTGTTACAAACAATAAACTTAAGAACTGGTATTTTAATTCCAGACTTGCATCCTAATAACTTAACCCCAAGTATTTTTCTGTTGTGCTAGCTGACCGACTATTACTGATGTAACTAGCAAGTTCTGATATGTCGTTTAGTCTTGGTGACGACTTCAGTAGATGATTACCTGTGATGACTGAGCAATGTTTATGGTGGCTTTTGTACACAATTAATTTACAAGTTTCCTAGGTTGCACGTGAATTTTGCCATATGTTCTTGAAATCGTGTCACTATAGAAGCAGTGACTTGAATAATGTAGGGATAGTTTGAAATGTGTTTAGTCTATGAAGCTAGATGGACGTCCAGCACGATGTAATTGCCTTTTGTAATTGCACCATTTAGCAATAAAGGACTATTTTATGACAAGGAATATTATAGCCAGGGCTACGTATAGAAAATGAATCTAGGAGGGACAAAAACAATTTTCTTAGATATTAGAGGGGCAAAGAGTAAAATACAGTCATAAGAGTGCTTAGAAATTAGAAACATATGCAAAACTATGCTGTTTTTTTTTTTTTTGTTTTTTTTTTTTTGTTTTTTTTTTGTTTTTTTGTTTGTTCGTTTGTTTATTCTTCATTTTGTAAAATCTAAGTTTTTGGACCATTTGCCTTCCTTCTCTTTCCCCCCCCCCCCCCCCCCCCCCCCCCCCCCCCCCCTCCGTCCCCTCTCACTTCTAATTTCTTTTTTTTTTTTTTTTTTTTTTTTTTTTTTTTTGTTTTTTTTTTTTTTTTTTTTTAAAATAAAAATTTTTTTTCTTTTTTTTTTTTTTTTTTTTTCCCCCCCCCCCCCCCCCCCCCCTTCTTAAATGCAGCCCTGATAGCATTAAGATTGCATTGTTTTTGTTCCTGTTTTTTTTGTGTGTGTTTAGTCCAAGGTGATCATTCATGCTGCATATGGCTCCAGCAGACATCTGTCAGTGTACAGGGAACTAGGACTCCAACAGGACCAGATCTACATCCATGGCAAAACCAAAACCAGAAGACACTCAGAGGAGTGTCAGGTACAGAGGGGTGGGGGTGGCCAGAGACCATATGTGTGGGTGTGGTTTGTGTGGGTGTGGTCTCTGGGGTTGCCCAGGCTGGTTGGGATGATGTAAGGAAAAGCTTATGTGGCATATTTGAAATGGATCAATAGATTCACTGTATTTTGCCAGTGCAGCAAATATTTTATTGTCTTATAAGAATATTTTTCATACTGTGTGTGTGTGTGTGTGTGTGTGTGTGTGTGTGTGTGTGTGTGTGTGTGTGTGTGTGTGGAGGGGGAACACAGTTTGTTATTAGTTTGCCACTTGACTAATAGTAGATAGATAAGTATTAAGGCTTTTCCAGTGGTTTACAAGAGATCATATGTGCTGTTAACCTTTCACATGACTGCAGTACTGCTTGGAAATTTGTTATTTTCTCTAGTGCATCTGAAAGGGTTTGCTCAAACAATAACTCATAATTGCAGATCCACTTTACAATCTTCAGAGATGATCAGATCAAGCACATTTTCAGTATCTTAAAGACACTTCCCTTTTTACCAATACAGTTTAGTGCAATAAAGAGGCGGCCTGTGCGCTTTGTGTCAACACTCTCAAGGTGTTAAATTCAAAAGTGATAAATGGTAATTGTCGGGACTTGTTTTTTGGGCCAGAAGTTACCGAGAAACAAGTTGTTGATGATGCCGTTTCTTCCATACTGTTGTGCATGTCGGGATCAGTTTTGTGGAATATTTGATGTTACGCTGCGAGAGATAAGACAGCACGGACTGGGTTATGGGGTTATACGACTACCATCCGATCTTCAACATGTTGTTTTTCTTTCAAAATAACAGTTTAGATGGTGGAAGACGGAGAAGTTAAAAAATAACTTTAGATACTAACTTGGCATAATAATATAGATATATTATGACTTGTTTTTCTTGCTGGATTATCTAGCCTGACTAGTAATGCCTTTATTATTTACAAGGTAGAATCACGTCCAGTTTTATTATTGAGAATGGAGCTCCACCATTGGGGTATATTGGAATGATTGTGGGTTTATTAAGTTTATTTGATTGAAGACACTGCCAGGGGTAGAGGAGGGCAGATTTGATTGGAACATTATTTACTGTTTAAAAAAGTCCACGTGCATGCAATATTAGCTAGGAAATATATACGTATTGCCAGAAAGGAGAAATGCATACCAATGACATTTTAAGAAGATTTAATGTGGAAAATGCGGTCATTCAATCGTGCCAAAATAAATTTCAAACTAGTTATATTATTTGAATTTGTTTTTGTTTTTGTTTTTTTGTTTTTTGTTGTTGTTGTTTTGTTGCTTTGCTCAGAGCCATCAAAACTGCAAATGAAGAATTTCTAATACCATAGCTAACTAATGTTTGAGGCAGTGGATGTGTCACCACTTGTGTCAAGATGTGTTAAGTTTGACACTTCTTTACAGTTATCGCTAGCACTCACTTAGCTGGGTAGCTGTTAAAATAACTGCTAAATATCAGCCAATGCTGGATTGTATTTTTTTAGCCACTTGAATAAAGTTGTGAAAAGCTAACTTTCATATTTTTTCATGGGTGGACTTTATTATTGATTGCTTCCATAACAGCTGGCGAGATAGGTGCAAGTAAATAAATTAAACTATTATTAAGTTCTTACAAGTTGATGCAAGACAGCAGTGCAGACTAGAGGTTGCCTGTTCAGGCCGGTATTGATCTCTACAATATTGCGTTGTAGTAGATGCGGCTTCAGCAAGCCAGGTTGTGTCCTCGGTTCTTGCATGTGACTTTCCCCCGCAATATTTGAACTATCATTGCAGATATCATAAGATGCTTGAAAGCACTTTCTGGCTCTGCTTGGACCACATTCGGTTGGCCAGTGCACTCCAGATAGGACATAGACACCAAGAAATACAGTCATGATATCAATGTGTGCCTCTATTTGCTCTCTTAGGATTGTGGGTGTTTTGGTTTGAATTGTTGAATTAACTTTGAATTTTTCTATTAGCACCCTTTCAGCCACACCATAATATTGACTGCAAGCTTTAAACTCCTCCTTCTTTCCCTCCTTCCCTTCCTCCCTTCTCTCTCTCTCTCTCTCTATTTGATTTGGGTTTAGCTGTTTCCATCCACTAGCTCCTCGTGGTTTCCATCTGCCCCAGTAGCTGGGGTAGTTGCCCCAGTAGCTGAGGTAGTTGCCCCAGTAGCTGAGGTAGTTGCCTGCTAGTGCCTCCACACAACCTAGCTACTGATTATGTTGCATTATGCTGGGGTGGAAGAAGGCAAGGTTCACTTTGCCTTGAGTGCATGCTGGAAATGTTCTCTCTTTCAATTGGTTTACAAAGTTACATTATATATACTCGTATTGTTGTCTGTAATTATACCTGTCTCTTAGTGATGGTAGTCTCTCGAGTTTAACAATATTGAGAACAACACCATCTGAATGGACCAGCTAGCAATGCATTACACATGGCAATGGTTGTACTTATTTGTGAACCTAAACAGAAGATACACTAAGTACTTCGCTACAGGTATTAAACATTGGAGCTATCATTAAACAACTTAGCTCAAAGTTTGCTGGAAGCAGTAACTTCAGTGGAGAAAAAAGTTATAACTATCGTAGAGTAGACTAAATTGATCTGCTGTAAAGTATAGCTAGTGTGTTTTCTATAGCATGCTTTGATGTTCTTCAATCCATTCACAGGGATTATGGTAAAATGCTACCGAATTATTTATTATATATTTGTAGAAAATATGCAGCTCCCTTACAGCAAGAAAGCTGAAGAGATTGTATTGCATGAATTCATTATAAATTTGTCAGAGGGTATTTTTCTTCTTCCACATATCTTTCTGTTGTCAGTGACAGACTTCTGTAAATTCAACACTAAATTAATTTAAACATCTTGTGGTAACTGATTAGAATATCTTATTGGGCATGTGATAATGATTTCTAAATATGGGGAGTTACCCTCTGCAAGCCGTCATTCATGTCTAGTCAAGTATTACAAAAATATAGCAACAATCCTTCCCACAAATGACTAATCGCTGGTCATAGCTAATCTTAGTGGAAGCAAGGATCAATTAGAGGTGGAGGCCCTAGTCCTGTGCATCAGTAATTCACAATTTCATCTGCACTTTTAGCTGACCTCCCTGCAGTTGTATCTAGCATGTGGCGTAGCTGACGGGAGTGAGTTTAATTATAGAACATCAGTGGTAAGGCTTCAGTGCAAGTTCTGAGGTTTGTTGAAGATTTTGCTTCAGGCTTCAGGTCATCTTGTTTAGTCTGATGCAGTGTTGTCCCTGACATCCACACCTGCACGTTCTGCCTGCACTCCAGCTATGGGAGACACAGTCAGTGAGTTTGTGTCATGTGCAGGAAACTTGAGAATTGTATGCACTTCCTTCCTTGGATCATAGGAGACACAGAGAGTTAAGTCACATGGGCAAGCAATTAGAGAATTTTCCAAGAGCACTGTTGTAACGATTTGATAACCCAAACAGTGGAATATTTGTTTGTTATATTTTAAAAAAAAATTGAATTCACACATTTAATTTTTTTTGTAATGTTCCTTTTTTTCTTTTCTTTTTTTTCTTGTTGGCTGGTTTGTGGTGCAATGAGTGTATTATTGAAGCAAAGATACTACTTATAGAAAAGGCACCACAATCAATGTTTGTTGTTATTATTGTTTTTGTTTTCAAAATACACTTATATAATTAAACTAGATTCAGTTTATAGCTTAATTACTGGAATAAAATTAACGCTAAATTGAGAAACTAGAATTACACTATAATATTGTACAGGCTCATTGCCATGCAATATTCTATTTATATATTCAGATTATTAGTTGAGAGCATTAAACAGATCATGAAATAGACAGTTATTGAATGTTTCGACTCGAGAGTCTTTTCAGCTGTAAAATATAACGAGAGAATACACTTATGTTATTTATATTTTCTCATTTGCGTAGTATAGTTGAAGAAGATTGTAGAGTTGAAATGTCCAATTTTTAATGCTACATTTAATGCTCTTGACTAATAATTGCAATATATAGGTTGAAATATACTACAGATGGTGTGAGTATTGAACTTGTGCTAGTAAGTGACGGAGAGATCAGTCCATGTGACAGGTGTGGAACTAGTCAATGTTCCGCAATTAGCTGCTGGCAGTGCCACAGATGTGTTGGTTGAGGATGAACAATTATAAAACATGATGTTGGTATGGGGACATCTCATTTATGTGTCTCCTCCACTAATGATAGTTTAGCAGATAATTTTATTAATTACAAAGATTGGTTGCTCTGGTTTATTCAATATGGTTTTGTATTCATATTAAGGGATATTTTACAGCAAATTTTGAATGTCCAAGTCACTGAAGAATACTTGACAGAATCTGAACATTTTTACTACTAACATATTGTTACAATTTTGAATTTATGACTGTGAGACTTTTTTCCCCTCTATTTTGTAGTTGCTGTTGTAGTTGTTTTAAGAATTTTTTTGTCACCAAAGAAAAAAATAAGTCAAGAATTCATGTTTATTATCTTTTTGGTGGTTGATGGATTGAATCATTGGCTTTGGCTTTATACTATAATATAGTATGATTAATTTCATATGTTTTTTTTTTGTTTGTTTGTTGTTTTTTTTTTTGTTGTTGTTTTTTTTTTTTTTGTTGTTGTTGTTTTGTTGTTTTTTTTACACATGTGTTTCTCTGCAGTACCTGTATGATGGGTTTTCACACCATCACAGTGAACTGGTCACAGACCCACCCCGCAAGGCTATGCATGATGCTCGGGATTGCTTCGGCAACACCTGTTTCACTATACCGAGCATCCCGGCCGCCAGGAGCAGGCCAAGAGCTACTGTGAAGAAGTCGAGAAGTTTCTCCAAGAGAGCAGCGTTCAGGAGTCAGAAGTCAGCCAGTATTGACTGCTCGCCCACTCCAGTGGATATTGTTGTTCTCCATACAACTCAACAGACTGTGGTATAAAATAACAACCAATGTATTAGACATTTGTTAAGTCAGTGCATGAGGTCATAGGGACTATTAAAACAACCTTTACACTCGATATTTTTTATTCCATTGAAATACTCTGATAGAAAGTGTTTCTCATCATTCTCTCTTTCCAAATATTTTATCAGTAATAAATAGTGGGGAAGATGTATTTAAAGTTATTGCTAAATGGTTAACCACACAAGACTAATTGAGGAAAATAGCAATAAAATTAAATTTATTACTATTATTATTGTTGTTGTTTTTTGTTGTTGTTTATTATTATTTATTATTATAATTATTATTATTACTATTATTATTTATTGGTATTATTTGTTAGTATTATTTATTTGTATTTATTACTATTATTATTATTATTATTATTATTATTTGTTGTTGTTGTTGTCTGGCTTGTATTGTATTGTGGGCAAATAATTTTTTTAAACTATTTATTCATTGATTGGGTTTTTGTTTGTTTATTTGTATTTAGATTCTGTTAGACTAACTTGGTGATCACTGCCTGGTGTATATTTTAAAACAATTGTTTTGGCTCAATTATTCTTAATAAAAAAAGGTTATTGTTTTAAACACACAAAAGATAAATTGTGCTCAAAGGGCACTTTTGTCTTGGTTAGTACTCAATCCAGTATAGAAAACCTTGTGGTGCAGCTCTGAAGCCCCAGGGATAACTACAACAAAGTCTAATACGATTGCTTAAGTTAATCAGCAGCTACTTTAAAGGGAGTTCCAAGAATATAAATAGCCCTCAGGCAACTTTTTTCTGTTTTTATTTTTTTATTTTTATATCCCATCTAGACGTCAAAAAAAGGTTCGGCCTTCAGTTTCCTCGCAGCATTGTTAGGACTTTGAATGTTTCTTGTCTGGGCAAGCACTCTAATCAAATCTAGACATTCCTAATCTAGCTAAGCAATACAAACAGATATCGCTCAAACTCCAACTGCCATAGCTTTTGTTTGTTTTCCATTTTTCTTTGGTTAGCAATGAAATATTTAGTTATGAATACTAGCTAATAGACCCAAGAGTCTGGTCTCAAATTCCAATTGAATCCATCCTATAAGAGATTGGCTTGGAGTTGTGAACAGTCCAGCGATTTCGACTCCCACCTGATGATTTCTTCTCCTATTGTGGTCGGCTTCAATTCATTACGGCATACTGGACTGCTTACGTAAATTGCAACTCTCACGGCTCGTTAGCTGCAAATCTTCTGAAATGCTTTCTTTAACTGTCTCAAATTATTTAATTATTTGTGATGTTCGCATTTTTTTCTTGCATAAATAAGCAGTACAATTAATTTGGTACGATAAAATTTATTAATTGATATTATTTTTCATCGCAAGATACCAATTTAAAAAGTGAAAGAACTAGCTCATTGTTGTTATGTTACAATTTCATGATGACAACATTCATTTCAGGTGTTTTTCTAGACTAGTGTTTAATTACGAGACAGTTATGGTGTCGTTTGAGGTACGGGGAAGAGGTGAGGGATGGAAAGATTCCCAATGTCTCCCCAGCACTCATCTAGGGGGGAAGAAGTGAGGGGGAAGAAGTGAGGGGGAAATGTCCCCGATGTCTCACCAGCACCCAGCTGATGGGTGGGGTCACTCAATGGTCGTCCATGGTCACACTTCACTTTATTGAATAACCCAGGGGATCATACCAGGCAAGTACTTGCAGAGTCAAATGGTGGTGGGTTTTTTTCTTAAATGTCTTAGTAGGGCAATCCAATTTGCAAGCCATTGAGGTCAGCTAAGTTTCTTTCAGCTTCAGGTAACTGAGCTCCGGAGTGCATGAAGGTACATGGTAGGCTTGGCTTTATTATTGGATTATCTCAGGGTTGATGCCCACTGTCAGGATTATGATATGCGGGCAGGAAGCGTGCTGATATTTCAAGCTCAGTGGTGGCTTTTGTATCAGTCAGGCTGTCTCCAGTGGCTCTCAACTTAGAGGAAGGCGTGCACGCCAATCCCGCTCACTTGTGGTCTATTTTTTAAAACCACTCGCTCAGAACTCTCACAGAATATGTTAAGTTTCCTGTGTTGTGTCTTTATCTTTTGCCCTTAGGCAGTCTTTTGTGTTAATTCTTGGCAACTGATTAGCAACATTTGAACATTGGAGAAATTACTGTCATTATTGCTGATATGCATATTTATATTTGTTTTTATTTATATAATTATATCGTCACCAGCTGTTTTTACCTTAAGGTCCCATTTTATCAACATTGAAATGTCCTGAGTAATTGCTCGTGTGCACCTGCTTTATTTTCATAGCTATTTGATTGCATGGCTCAGAAAGTGGGTCTCAGCAATTGCCAAAGGTGTCATGAAACAGACCAAAATCATTTAATATTTCCATTCAAGCAATGAAATCAGTGAAGTGTGGTTTGAACTTTGCTAAGCCATACAATTGTGTTGCTCTGCAGGTAGCATGACATAGTGAGAATTGGCACTTAACAAAATCAAGAGAATTATCTCTTCAAACGACCGGCCCGTCCACACCTACAAATCACACGCACACACACACACGCACACACACATTTTAAACTAGCCTCCTTTTTTAGGCAGCCCTTAATTTCATCTTTTGTTTATAGTTAATTCAATACATATTTCGCACCCAGGTGCAGTAAATAATGCCCTCCCTTAAAGGCAGTGGTTGGTGGACACAGATGCACTCAGGTTACCGCAGGAAGTTTATTAAATCTCAATCTTACTACTAAACTGAGACCACTATTATACATGTTCCCTTTGAAGTTTGAAGTGCTGGTCTAGAGATGGTCTAGACAGAAGACCCGGATAGCTTCTGGTGGAAGTCATGATGCATTGATTTGATGCAAGCCAAGCTGAGGCCCCCAGTTAGTTTCTTTGATAAATCAGTTGAAAAAATTATGGGATGTTTTTTGTTTTGTTTGTTATTTTGTTTTTGAGGATGTTGGGTTAAAATATGATTTCAAAGAAATTGACTTTCAATATTTGTTTAATAGTACACTAATGAAATATTATTAGCTTTAAAATATAATGTAATGACATCTAGTTATAGTTTTATGACTGTATGAAATAGGGGTGGAAAATTAAGCTTAGCCGAAATTCTATTAACTTGTGTGACTTCTTTTAAATTCACTAATTCTCAGCAGCTATAATTAATTAGTTGAAATTTTCATGAGCACACATTCACATCTTTCAACATATACAGCAATTTTCCCTTACTTTATTAACTATTTGTAACAAACTGACCTGTCCTGTAGATTGGACCGTATTACACTTTAACATAGTTTTCTCCTCCTTTGGTAAAACCCATTCAGAAACTTGAGAAGAACACTGTGTATCACAGCTACAGGAGAAGTAGTCTGTATCAATTGTGTATTTTCCAGTATCGTACATTCATAGTGTGTGAGAGTCTTGGTGATTTGTTGTATCGGAACAGCTGAACATGGAGCTCTATCAGTCTTCTCTTTAAGACTCCTCATTTATTTCCTGCAGGTGGCTGTGAATGGGATGAATGCAGTGTTGATATGTGGCATTGGTTTCTGGTTGCCGGGGGGAATCACTGGTGGTGTTCTTGCTCTAGCAAAAACTAGTGGTTTAGACAGACAGACAAGACCAGCAGACAGACATCAGAGAGCAGGGCAATGTTGGGCCAATAAATAGCCCCCACTCACCCCTATCCTACCCTTCTCTGCCTCTGATATACATTTCTTTTCCATCCCATCCCATTATATCCTACTTCTCCCCACACCTGTAGAGATATATAATATATAATATTTGAGAAGGGCATTCACAAAGCCAAATTCAATCCTTTCTTTCCCGTCCACTTTGTATTGTGTAAAAGTATGTGTAAAATATTTTCTATATGATTGTGGTTCTCTTTCCCCAACCTAACACCTTTCTCTTCCTCAAGTAGTTTCTAAAAGGAAGCTACTTCCGTGCAATGTAGTTCCAGGCCTCAAGTTTGGCTAAGGTCTCTTTACCTCCTTTAGCAGTTACCTTTTGACAGTTTGTATTGGTTTTGAGGGGAGCACTGCACATGTGCTGGTTGCTGTTATTTCTCATGCCAGTCTTCAGCAAACATCACAGGGAAACAATATATGGTTGTTTTGCTGTGGCTGGCCGGCATTTTCTGTGACTATTTCATTTCATTTCATAATGCAAGATATAAGCAGGCAGCTATGTGTATGTGTTAGTAGAGAAGACTGTGAATTTGGTTTGCCATGAATCGAGAAGCCTGTAGTAGTTTTAGTACACATTGGTGTGGATGTTGTTAATCTGATCAATTTTTATTGTTTAAGCAGGGCAGTGTAATAGTAGTAATAAAAATAATACATAATGATGTAGATGATAATAATAATGAATAACAATTATACTACTAAATAATAATAATAATAATAATACTGCTTCTACTACTATTAATAATAATTACATTATTATTATTAGCATTACAATATAATGATAGCAACAATATACATATTAATTATAATCTATAAGGGTGATATTTTTATCATAATTACACTTCATTAATAAAACTCGCTAAAATATTTCAATATTAGCTATCTTCCACTGACTACAAAATCTGATTTATACACAAAATTGCAACTCTAGCTCCTTTTGATTTTGCTTCCCCACAAGTGTGTGCATCACTGCTGTTTGGGTGACTGAATGTGTTTAGAGACATTCTTCTGTTGCCAGACTTCATAAATGGTTCGATTTGTTTGGTAGCTTTTTTTTTTTTTGTTGGTAATCTATTTCTCGTGAAATCATTTGTTGTTGAGTCATTACCACCACATTATCAACAAACACTACTAGACAATTCAGTGTGGGTCTGAGTCAACAGCTCA
>WLWI01002231.1_pt1 | contig 16754 bp, 13 predicted proteins | sample 6701501 | NCBI WGS metagenome assembly WLWI01 (sample SAMN12718690, study PRJNA515312) | sponge metagenome | isolation source: marine sponge | host: Mycale hentscheli | place: New Zealand: South Island, Marlborough, Capsize Point | collected 2014-11-01
GCTTGTGCTACAGCTTCTAAATTAGGAGGACGGCATCCCAAGGCCCCGTGCAGCCTACTGGTAGAATAAATTAGAAAACTTTAGATGCCGCGTTTAGGTCGATTTTCCCAAAACCGGTCACATATATACATAGCTATATTAACAAGATCACAGATATTTTACAAATATAATAATATCAGCTTTAGATGGTAACAAAGTACACACAAACCACAAAAAAATCATCCTAGCTAACATGAGATCTTACTAACAACCAATTGCTTTTAACATTATAAAACAAACAAATACTGCTTGCTACATATTATGAGACAAGAATCAAACAAACAATGAGCTATTATGTAGTTCACTGTAATTATTATCATCTCTATAATATGAAGAATACAACGAACCCTATGACAGCAAGGAATAGATTGTCATAGCAGATAAAAAGTAAAAAGTAAACAATTGAAATTTATGCCAAATCCTTGTACTGATACCATACTCTTTTAGATAAGCTAGAGAGGCTGATTAGACAGTTAAGAGGACAAGCTATGATAGCTATGTAAAATATATACCAAAATAACCTTTGTAGCAGTATTGTTTACCTATTTTTTTAAACCCTTAATTACTTTTAAAGAAAGAATAGCAAACATTGAAAACCACCTCAACTGCACTAACTTTGTGGCGTTATCTTAATTGTCTCCTGGAACATTTGTGTTCTGTTTCCAACTGGAGTAAATATTGATCCTTGGCAAGTGTAAGTCACTGGATGAGATGCTCTCAATGGATTGATATTTAACACAGCAACTGTCCTATTAGTAGTAGTAGTAGTAGTTTCAATAGATCCTGGAATACTTGTAGTAGTAGTCCATGTAGCCATAGGAGATTGATTTAGTCCAGAGAACAACTCAAATACTGCACATGTGAAGTTCAGTTCTGATCCAATTACAATACTTCCAGAAGTACTCACATTAACTCCAATAGCTGGAAAAGGAACTGCAAAATCATAAACACTGTGAATACAACCATCTACAAAATGAACATCACGTCAAAAAAGTTTCTTTCTGAAAGAGCAGGCTTATGTTTTTAGTGTGAAAACATCAAGTGGATCATGAACATTAGTCTCTCAGTAATTAATAAAAATACACAATACCTACAATGACCAGCCAAATAAAAAACTTTCTTTATGATATTGCCTTTTAAAAATTATATCATGAAGAGCAAATTTCATGTTTAATTGTGTCTACAATGAAAAAGTGGTCAGTCACAAACAGAGATTGCAAGACATGTTACAATCATGAGACTCGCTACTTACCAAATACAGTCAATGGAAGGGTTTGGTTAAATATACTAGAGTTGGCTCTAGTGACATAGCAGGTGAATTCTTTACCATGAAGAGATACACTATCATTAACCAGAGGAATATAATACTCTGACATGGCTACTGATGTAGCTCTAGATAATACAACTCCATCTCTAGTCCTCCATTCTATGAGTTCAGCCACACCAGGAACATTCACACAAGTGAGAGTAGCAGGTTGTCCCACCATCAGTGGAATAGAAGGAGACACACTGACATCAACACCTAAAAAAATAATTAAGGAATTGGTAATGCATGGAAAAATGGTAATTCCTAAGAGTCACTCAATAGTGATGATAGTTGAAAATATGCATTACAAGATATGATAGAGATACCAAAAAGGCAACCTAAGGATAATTTTTAATTATAACTGAAGCACAGTAGCATAAAAAAAAAGTACCAAAGCGGCTAAACCAGAAGGTCTGGAGAGTATTAATAACTGTCAACATGTAACAACCAAGCTAAAACTCTGTAGTACAATATATCACATAGCTGACTAGTCTTAGAACTTTAATTGTGCATCAAGCAAGTGGTCCTAGGTTTAATTCCTGATGGCAACCAACGTTTAATCTGTATTGTTAAAAAAAAAAGCCTGTGGTTGAGAGAGAATACATCTAAAAAGCAAAAGAAGGCTGAGAAAGATAAATAATAGAACCTAGCTCAGCCTCTACTCTATCTTTCACTTGAGTATACAAATCTGGAAGAGCAGTTCGAGAAAAGTATGATCTGCTAGGTAGCTCATGACGACTATCCAAAGTTTCAACAACCTTTCTAAATCCAGGTGTTTTAACTGTATAGAGACAAACCATCTTTAGCTAGGTAGAACATCACTGCTTCGGTTAACTATTTCCATTTTTTCCCCTCTCGTTCATACTTCTGCACTCTTTCAAACTACTCTGCAAGAGTAAGCTGATCGTAGGGTCTTTTCCTGGACAATGACGACGAAGTTGAAGGCTGACTCATTCATAGCTGTCTTTACTTCCGACAACAAAGTAGCATGGGAAATGCGAAGATGAGCAAGCAAGTTTCTGGTGTTCCCAGTCTTGGTAATCACATACCGCAAACAGTACGACAAATAGCAGTCTCCTTTACTAGCTCTCTGTCCTTTTCTTCTAATTCAAAACAGTTCCTGATTTGGCTTGCTGCCGGGCTACTTATGCAACTCCTGACTTTTCGCCACTGAGTCAGCCATATCCCTGGTCTCAAAAATGAACCAGAATAAAAAAAAAGCTGCTACACCTGGTTGTGGGCGTGGTTTACATTTTTGTACGAGCTATTTTGCACCATTCCCGTAGTGTTTCATGGGCGATAGAAGGCCTTAGCTTGCTGATATAGCTATAAAAGTTTCTAGCTAGAAAATATCAGTGAATAGACAGAAAAGCTTAACCGTCCGTCTTTCAAAGTTTTTGTAAACGGTGAATTGAATCCGGAACTATATTTTGACTCCTACTGTAAACAAAATAAACAATTTTTGATTTTATAAAATGTCTATTTTAAAATGTTAGTAATAAATTACACGATTCTGAGATATGCATAACAACCATGTTCAATAGTTTCACACTACATATCACAATATCTACTGTATTAGCCATAAATACTACAACCGTTGTACATGCTCATTGTCTATTTAAACTGCAAGGTGTTAGTTAAGAGTAATTGAACAAAGCAAACATAATGGACGCTTCAATATATTCGGGTTTTATTGTCAAAACCCTAAAAAGTTTCTATATTTTATGTTTTGTTCATTACTCATAACTAAAAATTTAAAACCTCAAGCTAAATACAAACTTTATAGTGTACACTAAGAAAAAGTTTGCTTACCATTAATCAGAAGTTGTCCACTGTCAGAGGTTCTTCTATTGCCATCAGTAACTGAACATTCAAATGTCCCCACAAAGTTAGAGATATTACTACCAGAGAGAACATATGTTGTAGAAACTGTCAATCTATCGATCACAGGACTTGCTTCAATAAAAGTAATGCCAGTAATTATTGGTACATTATTTTTAGTCCACTGAATTGACGTTACTAATCCTCCACGAACGGTGCATGTTAACTGCAGTGACTGACGTGAATAGTTGAGATTAGCTGTTAAATCTACATATTACATAACAATTAGCAATATAGCATTATATTTCTAGATGTAAGTTTAATTTATAAATATTATGCACACAAGCACATTATTTTATAAAGCTAGAAATTATATTTAAAGTACCACATTATGCCCAAAAACACCGTGCACTTAAAAAAAAAACATGGATATGTGACAGTACTAGGGAAAAGGACTACTTGCACTAAAAATTGAACAATGAGTTACTTTACAATCCCGTAGAGTACATTCCCTTGTAGTAGATGCAAAGGTTACAGGCAGGCAATGCACAGGTCACAAAATATACACATGCCTGTCGAAGTAACTTGAAAATAATTAATTCAATAAACGTACTTAAACCTTCAATGCAATTAGCTGGTGAAGCTGATGTTGAACTCCGTATTCTAACAGGAAGTCAATGTAAGGCATTTATTTATGCCAGGAAAGTGGAGGTGCTCAGCAAGACTACATTGTTGATGGAGGAGGCACTTACCCAGTGGTAAAAACATATGTTGCACAAGCCTACTATATATAAGTAGTACAGATGCATTTGGATACAGTTAGCAGGCTGCTTTTGTGCACTTCGTTAATTTTTTCAACAGTTGCATAGCAACAATCAAAAAGGTCAATTCGACTAACTGCATTTGTTTGGCATTAAGTTTGGCCATTTAATTCCCTGGGTAACTAAATTTAGGATAAAGTTGGTCTTAGGTAGGTTAGCAAGCCAGCTTGCTGACTGCTTGAAATAGTGAACAATCTACATAATACGCTTGTGTGTCAGTAATGACAACGACAGTGACGACGACAACAGTGACCAACAATGATGGTGTGTAATTATGAATAATTCAAGAGCTTAAACAATTTGGCAAAACATTGTCATTACTGAATGTGTAGTGTTGTCTCATTCAGTAGAAAGTGATTAATTGTTGCAAAAAAGTGGGTGGAACAGACGAGGGAAGGCGGCAAAGGTTTTATAAAGGAAGGCGAAAGTACGAAATGGAGGCAAAAGGCAATTAATTGTATGCAATAACTGGGTGAAATAGACGAGTACAGGCAGCGTAAGTTTAAAAAAGCAAGGTTAAAGTAAGGAAAAGGAAGGTTAAAGTACAAAAAAGTACGAAAAAAAAGGCAAAAGTTTTACAAAGCCTAAGTCCACAACCATGATAGTAGGACAGAGAGAGATTCAGAAGCAGGAAAAAGGACTCCATAACTCAAGAAAAAAGAGCTGAAGAAAGGAAAGGTGAGGGATAAGAAAAGCTGAGATAGTTCAGCAAAAGAGAGCACGAAAGGAAACTAACCTTAACTAATGGTAGAGAATGACAACTGAGCAAATTAACTTATGCTACTGCACTCTTAATTTGGAATATGCCAAGCACCACTGTGTGGTACGATACTTGCTAGTGAATAATATGAATTTATACAAATGTTTTAGCCTTCTCTTGTTGCAGTGTGACAGAAGTACTCATCATCACTGATATCTGTGTCTAGTCAGACTTACTAATTCTTCCAAGAGCCTTCACAACAATAGCCCAAGGCCCATCATCAAGAGCTTCCTGGTCTATAGACTCCAATCTCTTGACCTCATTAATAGCCACATCAACTTGTTCAGCTAGATCAATCGTGATGTTTATTATTTCTATACTACAACTGCAACACGTAGGCTAGTGTTTTTTCTAGACAACATAAAACTTGAGGTAATTTGTAGCTAGGCAACATATGGAATTCACCTATAGATTTCAATTCAATGCAAGTTTAGTTTCTGTGTCACATGCAGAAGGTCAGAATAAGAAAAAAGGTAGCCGTGTTTAAGCGGGGCGCTTGGACCTTTAACAAAGGTATTAATTAGCCACTCAAATTTTGGCATCAGTGTAGCCAAAGGATGAAAGTCACCAGTTAACCAAAAACACATCGTTTAAACATTTTGGTGGTGTTCAAACTGAACTGTACATTTTTTACTTTATGTAGTATGTCCTTATAAGCCATCTCAAGTTTTATGACAAAACAGCTACCACAGTGATGAGCTTCATAAAAGCAAACAAGTGCAGTGATAACAGTGAGGAATTTACAGCCCCAAGTTTTAGCTATTAACATTATCCTGTACATGAGCCATGCTAACTTCCACAATCCATCACTTGAAGGGATTCCTTGCTATTCGTAACTTACGCTAGTTGATTTTATTTATCACAAAAAAAACCCTAAATCAGAGTTGACATTTATTAAATACTACGTTTAGTTCTGCTCAAATTTAATACGAACACAAAATTTATAAAATAAAAATAAAACTGCAGTTAATAGTTACTATTTATAAGTCACCTGCACACTTAACAGTAGTTGTCACTATAGAACTGACCTGGTAATTGTCCCACATACAAGTAGACATCCAGTTGTTTTATAGTCCCATTAGTATCAGGTATTTCACATGTATATACTCCAGTAGGTGACACAGCATTGTTAGTACGATGAAGAATAACTGAACCAGGTCCTCTATTCCTGGATATACTGCCACCATCACTTCTATTTTGAACAAAAGATCTATCTGGATATCTCCAGTTACCAAGAGCACTACTACCTGTATCACTACTCCTACAGCATAATGTAAGAGTAGTGAGACACCTCAGAGCATTTCTATCTGCTTCTATACTAGTAAGATCAATAGCCGAATTAGCAGAATACAGGGAGCCAGCTAAGAGAAAGCCAAGTCCTAAAGAATGGGACAAAAATGAATATCTAAGCAACAACACACAAATTGCACTAACCTTGAGGTGCAGCAGTTTCTACAGAAATAGGTGTTGAGAATGACCCCGCAAATGTGGTAAATGTACTATCTTGTGAATCGGCTCTAATACTAATATTATATGAAGTTCTTGGAATAAGTTGTGTAAAAGTATACATCCTGTCAGTTCTAGCATTAGCATTGGATGTGCCAACACAATCAGAGTCAGTAACCTGACAAATAGTCACAATATATCTTGCTATATTCATTCCATTTATCTCAAGACAAGGAATCTCATCCCATGTTATAGTAATAGATATTGGAGAAGAAGATTGGGTAATTAAAGAAGGTGCAGTAGTAGGTGGAGCTAGACAAAATGAGAAAAAACGTTAGAAAACAATAAATAATTCACAAAATTTCTTTTAAATATGTTTCATAGCAGCAATAGTGAGGGAGTTTCTTCAGAACTAAACTGTTCAGTGATCCTTAAGTGCCTTATTACAAATTGTAACCTTTTAGTGTCTGTGAATGTTTTTAGAATGGTGCTTAATTGTGCTTGTGCAGATGTGTTTAGAATAGAATGTTTAGTTGGTTTGTGATTACAATAGTGTTTTAGTTGCATTCGTGTGAGTGTTTAGAATAGTGCTTTAGATTAGTTTATTAGAATATTTAGGTGTTTAAATGAGTATTTAATTATATTTGTAGCTATGTTTAAAATATTGATTAATTGATCATGTATTTAATACTTTTTATTGTCAATGCAGGTATATATCTCTTGAATGTGATAACTCTTATCTGGAGTGTTTAACATATATTTCTCACACTTATATTGGAAGGACAGCTAAAAAACTGGTTGCTTTATTCCAACTTGTCTTTTATTTTCATTGTCATGTTTATCCTATGTGTTTGTATCACTCATTCATTTATATATCAATAATTTTGCAGTGATGTAAATAAGGTGTGACAAATATTTGCTACTAGCACTGTTCACATTTTAGTGTCGTATCAAGCATGCAGGTTTAAATACAATTCTGCATAAAGTGCACTCCTAATACCTCTCAGAGTGTTCTACTGTAACACTTCACAGTGTGGAGGAAACATGGCTGAAGCATAAATTCCTCCACTCTGGGGAATGCTCCCTGTAGTGCTACTGCAACACTTCATATTACTAGAATCCCTGTATTCTTAATAATACAGAGAGAAAAAAAACCTTGAAGTTTCAGCTGTGGCCATCTTACTGGTTTGATTGATTCGTTAACTGTAACTGAATATTAATTTTATACACGACCAAAATGTGAAAATTAGCCTAGCTTGGCATCAAATGTTGCTCTTAAATACAGTCAGCAGGGCATAATCTTGTTTTTTCTTCTTCTTTTTTTTTGTACTAAACATGTTGGAGATTTATTGTTATTAGTTGCTGACACACCTGCTGCACTCTTCAAGAACCTATGCTAGAGTAATATGTGAGAATTGTGTGAGTACACGGATAATGTAGACAACTAAGTAAATTAGTCCGATAGTTATTTTTCTTCACAGCAAGTGAATATGCTAAAAATTATCTTAGCCACACTTGTACTGGCCATATAGTGTGTCTTCTAGAGTTTGCCAGAGCTTACAACGGTGCCATAAAAGCTAACAGTTGTCTACTTTTCTACCACAAAAATGTTTCAAATAATCAACCCGTAACGTTTTACGAGTGGATAGTTCAAAAAGGTATTCATTACTTTTAGGCTAACTTCCCCTAACTGGTCATATAATCATGCCCTAAGTATGTAGTTACCTGCCATAGTGCGAACTACCCTACTGACAGATGTACTTCCAGCTCCATTCACTGCTGATAAGGTAATTGTGAACTCAGTGTATTCTTCCAAACCAGATAAAGTGTACATTCTAGCAGATCCATCTATTCCCATGATATTATTATTACCAGTACTACCAGAGACACCATCACATCCAATAACTCTGAAGGTGTATGATAGGGTATAGGAATCCACTACATCTCCAGTAGTCTGAGTCCATGTGATAATAATAGAAGTGGAGGTGGTTTGTGTTGTTGAAATCAATGGTGAAGAAGGAATTTCAACTGAATCACAACAACAAACAAGTTAATTAACTTAAAAAATAATATATTTCAATAACTTTGATATCTCAGATAATGACAATATTCCAATTAAAATAATGGTAAGAATAACCTGATAACAGAAAAAAGTTTTTTTGAGCAAATAACATTTCACTTTCGTAATATTAATAGAATCTTAACGCCTCATAGAAATATATATTAATATATTATATGGATAAAACAAAAAAAATTAAGCCATATAGCAAGATTGATACTTACGTTGACCTCTGCTATTCTATATCACAATATGCTTGTGTGTTAAGTAATGACAATGGCGACGGTAGACGGTATGTGTATTCATGAATTGAACAGAGTTGGTAACGTGTCACCATTAGGTAACCGACAAAGCATTAAGCTACCCGCTCTACAGTTGACAAGAAAAAAAGAAGGCAGAAAGGACTACTGGACAGGTCTAGAGTGAAAACAGCTATGACAGTCACAGAAGATTCTACAGTTGTTCTTAGATAACCTAAATCACAAGAACTGCAGTAGTTCAACACCTACTTTGTTGTAGTATAATAGAAAAAATTTTTTTTACAATTCTATAGAGCAAAACTACAACCGTTTATTCTATTCACTTTTAGTATGGTCACAAATAGTTCAGATGCTTCAGAAGAATTCTTTCTATAGGATTGTCAGGCGTGGGGGGCTCTATATGAGTGCCTAATTAGAGCATGCCACATAACTCCATTTAGGAGTCTTAGGGCTCAGTAGTTTATTTAGTGCCACATTTAGTGTATGCCTGATTTTTATCCTAGAATTCTGGCCAAGTAGCAGGATGTGATTAGACTACTTGCTAGACGCTATTACACAGCATTGTAGCTCAATACTCAGGGATTCCCTGAGCTGTGTGAACATGTACCAGCAGGTGCCTTTCATGGTTAGATTTATTAGAAAGTAGCTCCTAAGCCCAATTATTACTACCAGCAGCTGAGCCCTCTGTGTTATTATGTACTGTCACCCTTAATATTACTTTATATCTATCACATTTGACGGTAACACCTTTCTCCTAATATTCGTTTACAGATGCACTTAATTGTTATAATACTAATACTATTCCCTATACTCCAGCTCATGTTCATGTGAAAAATTATCAACCTCATTTAAAACATTTAAAAGATATGAGCTGAAGAAAAACTTAGTAGTCTAACATAATAAGGAGAGTACAAAGGTCAAGAAAAAGAGCAGAAAAGAGAAATATGGAAAACTTAAAAAGGCCCAGGAAGAAAGAGAGCAGGAGAGGGAAACCATAAACAAAAATACCTTAAAATACACCATTAATTTCAAAAAGTTAGTACAGTAGGAGTCAAAAAAAAGTTTCGAATTCCATTAAAGGTTATTTCATTGTTTTTTTAATGGGGAAAAACAGTACGCCGTTTGTTTTAAAAAAAAAACCGTTCCGTTCGACCGTGCTACCATTTTAATCTTTCTCGTTTACAGTATGTCTCGCTCAAAGAAATATAAAAAATCGGTTATCCATAAACGGTCTGATTTTTTGTTTACAGGCTCCAGAGGCGGACCTTTTCGGGTTAAAAAAAATGAAGCCGTCCTAGTCGAAGTTGTCTCGCGGAGAATTGTTAGTTCGACCACCGCACAGTATCGACGTTCGCTCAATGTTAGGGCTTTCTCAGGCTTAGATTTTTTACTACTGGAGGTCCATCAGTAGCTAACAGAAGATCTACGAAGTGCGGACCTCATTATAGCTCTGTGCCCATTAGAACTTCAGTCTGTAGCTTTATTGAAGCAAGTTAAAATTTTATACGAGCATTTTTGCACTATCCCCGTAGCATTTAATGGTCAATACAAGGCCTTAGCCTGCTGATATAGCTATAGAAGAGTTTCTAGCTAAAAAATATCTGTGAATCAACGAAAATGCTTCACCGTTTTAGTAAACGGTGTCGGCCGTTTAGTCTAAACAGTACGAAACGCAACGATAAAAACTACGATTTAAAAACTACCATTTTACGGCCGTACTACGGAATGGAATTCGAAACTTTTTTTGACTACTACTGTATATCAAGCACCACAGTGTGGTGGGGTACTTAATAGCTGCTAATAATTGTCCTTAAAAAGTTATTCTCATCCGTATTGAATTTCATGTAAACAAAGCTTAGCTTACCAACATTTATCACACTAAATCCAGAAGTAGCACGACTGGATGACAAAAGATTTAGAGAACTCAATACCCTGACTGTACAGGTATAGTTGCCTCCATCTGAAGTCCTGGCTACAGTTCTACTAACAGTACTGGTATAGGATTTTCCAGAACCAGATAGAATATCACTAGGAGTTGAGCCACTTGGTCCAGTCCATGTCACCTCTAAAGTTACTCCATTGATCAACTCTTCAAATAACTCAATAGAACAAGTGATAGTATAAGACAATCCTTCATATATGACAGAAGGAGATGTAGACACTGTCACAGAAGAGGGAGGACGAACTACATGATAATAAAACTAATAAATATAACAAAAGACTATGCCTATACTTAAGAAAATAGCATACTTATAATGATACTCTAATTAACAGTGTACACAATGCCGTTGTTTTTTAATTTGTGTGGTCAACATTTAAGCAAGATTTTCTCTGTTATTAATGTATTACTTAAATGCAAACAAAAACATTTCTGGGAATATACAGTACAACTTAAACAATATATGATTGTGGAGGTATACATAATATTTTCTAACACATCAGGTATTAAAATATCTTTCAGCACACTCATTGAAACAGTAGTAGTTACAAATTTGAGAATACATAATTATAATAACAGCATTTTTTTCTCAGTGTCTTGAAATCCCATCAGTTATCTTGCTGTTTACGTTGGAGAGTTGACTTCATTGACTGCTAAGGAGGACTTCAGCAAGAAGTCAACACATTGGGCCAAGTTTTAATTTAGTATATATTGGTTATTACAAGTATTAATTAGTATATATTGGTTGTTACAAGTATTATTTCAGCCAAGAATGACTATATCATTTATATAATACAATTGCAAATTATTCTCAGAAAAAGAAAAAAATAATAATAAGAAAACTTAATGTATGGGGGGGAGGGGGGGGAAGGCTGTGCCGTAAAATTTTCCAAAAAAGTAAACTACTATCACATAGTAAATGAACTCACACTGTATTGAAACAGTATTAGAATCTTTAGTTGATTGACTACTTGATATCTGTGGTACAGTGGACACTATTCTGACAGAACATTGATAGAGCCCAGCATGAGATGGAGTAAGAGATGAAATATTGAGTGTAGCAGAGAAGGAAGTACCACTAGTAGAATCTATATCAGCAGAAGATGCCATAATGGTAGAATTATCAGGTTGAATCCATGTGACCTCTAGCGATGTACCAGATGTCAAGGGATTAGACAACACAATAGAACATGAGAGAGATAGAGGATCTCCAGTAGACAGTGGAGATGGAGGGACTACCATCACTGAAGATGGAGCTTGTGCTGCAACAACATACACTTTGTTTATAAAGTGGATCAAAGTTTGCCTATAGTTTGTCATACAATAATGTTCTGACACAATAAACCATCAGTTTTCTCTTAATAGTTAACAATTAACTTCTTGAAGCAATAGTGTTGAACTAGGGCAACCCAAATGAGAATAAACAAAAATTATCTCTAGGCAATACTTCACACTACCACATGGCAGTTACGGGAAGACCCCACAGTAATTTTATACACCAATGTATTATTAGAGAGAAACTGCAGAGTAAGCAAATAAGGTGGTAAGTTGGCATTTGAACATGTAAATCTGATACATAATTACATTTAGCTTGTAACTTATTTCTACAATTAGCTTGCAAAATTTTCTCTCCCCCCAACACAAAAAACAACAAAAAATACTAGAGCACCAAGAGTACTAACCCTCCCTCAGTGTTAGCAATAATTTGCAAAATAAGCCACTATTGTTGATTAACCAAGTTCTTAAATTATCAGCTAATAAAATTTATAGTAATATCCAGCTAGGGCATTTTAAATTGGCCTGCTTGCATCTCTGGGATTCTTCTGGCATTTAATGGATTTTTTTATGTGCACGACATTTAGAACCAGCTCTTATACACACCTGGGACTGATCCACACTTTCTAAAGCTGTTTTATGTGCTTGATACTCAGCTATACGGTTTTACGACTTTCATGGCATTCTCTGGCTTCAGTATTAACCTTGGCTCGGTAGAATAGCCACAAAAACATTTCGACTTCCCGACATGCACGCTACACGAACACTTAGGGCACACTTTGTGGAAAGCAGGCATACTTACAGTTGATGAAAAACCAGACTTCCCAACACTAGACAAAGAGAAGTTAAAAGCACTGGAACTACAGAACGCACATAACAAATCTGAATCGGGCGCAGTAAAATCTGTAGCTCACATGAGCAAGCGTGGTTCCAAATAGCAGCAAAACAATTGAGGCATGGCCGTATAGCAGCACTCACCGTACGTTGCCTTTTTCTCTCATTTTCTCAAACACTAAGCTGAAATTTTTTTTTGGCAAACTAAAGGGACTTAAACTGTCATCTAGTCAAGTTCTTCTCTCAAGGCATAAAAGTCCGCCATTTTCAAGATCTGCTGTTGACAGAGTGCAAAATGATGAATGAACGACAAACAGACTACTATAACCCTCTCGTGCATGTGTGCTGAGGGTAAATAAACACACATATGTTGCAGTTACATGAATGGCTCAATGTGAACCAGTTAACAACAAAAGCATATTGAGTACTAGAAGAACATCAAACATTGTATGGCAATTGATTAAACAGCTATCCCCGGTTTATGTAGCATTCTTTATACTACAGGCTCACTACTAAGGCTATGGCTGCTGTACTGACGATACAAACAATAACATGTACATATACTTACCTGCAATGACCACCAAAGCAGCTCCCATTGTTGAAATACTAGAAATTACAAATGGATTACTAGATGTGATTCTAGCAGAGCATGTATAGTTGCCAGCATCAGATGTAGATATCTCTGTGACAGTGAGAGTACTGTTATAACTGGTACCAGATCCAGTGAGAGTGGCACTAGTTCCACTGGTGGCTGCTATAATGATAGAGTTGTTAGGTAAAGTCCACATGACCTCTAGTCTACCATCAGTTGGAACTTCACTGTTCAATGAGATAGAACAAGTGAGAGAGAGATCACTTCCCACAGACAGTGGTGATGGAGGAGAAGATACTTCAGCTAGCATAGGAGCACCAACTACAAAAACAAAAATGAATCAATATAAATATATATTTTACAGTGAGAATTTTGACCTCATCTATAGACATGAGTCAATTGTAAGTGACTACTATGGCTACTAACTTTTCTTACATTGTGTAGGGCCATAGTTTACAGTAAGTCCTAAAGAATACTTGCTGAAGAAATAACTATAATTTTTTTCAAATGGGATTTGAGTGTGTTTCATCCAAGTTATAATCTCCTCAGCCTCAAGTAAATTATTGCCTGTTAGTGAAGTATTTATTGACTTGTCAAGTCCTGGGAGTCACAGCTAGCTAGATCTAGTGAATGACTAATGGGCAACACTGAGTAATAGGAAAAATATCAAGCAGCTGCATTTTCTAACTTATGCAAGGGCAGGGTCACTTAGGTGATTAGCTTTGGTCAGTAGCTTTCCAATTACCCACACAAGCAACATGTAAGCTAGTGATCATTCTAAGCAATCTCATCTGGTATTTGCAGTGCATACACATTACTATATCCAATCACCCTTCAATTGCACTTAAATTTTAAGTTTAAATTCAATTCTCACAAGAACAATAATCATGTCCTCTAAGATGTTTTAACTCACTTTGTACAGTGACATTGACAGATCCAGCAGTTGATGGACTAGAAATAAGATACTGAGTACTGGATACAACAGAGACATCACAAGTGTAGGTACCAGCATCAGAAACAGATACAGATGTGATACTGAGTGTACTAGTGAAGTCAGTACCAGTACCAGATTGTGCAGCACCACTGAGTGGACCTGCTGGACCAGTCCACATCACTTGGACCATTGCACCAGAAGGTAATGTGTTATCCAATGTAATAGAGCACATGAGGTCCATAGCTCCTCCATTTCTCACTGGCCTTACTACCACATTTGAAGGAGCTCTAACTACAATACATGTTTCAAGTTTAACTACAGTTAGTAATTGTTCAACTTGAGAATAAATCAGACTCAAAGTCTGCCATCAGCTCACAACTAATGAACAAGTAATGCGATGAAAGATTTTGAATCCTAATTGTTCTCAATATTGCTTTGAGTAAACTAAATTATAGTTCATATTGCAAATATATATATTATCTACTCACACATTACAAGAAAATAAATTTGTAAACTTACTCTGTAAAGTCAGGGCAGTGGAGTTACTAACAGTAGAACTAGCTGCCACGAATGCAGCAGATGAAGTGAGACTAGCTGTACATGTGTAGTTACTTCCAGCATCTGAACCTCCTACATCCATCAGAGTAACTGGACTAGTGTAAGAGGTACCAGCTCCAGTAGGAGTACTCCCAGATATGACTGTACCAGCTGAATCAGTCCACACTACCTGCAGCTGCAAACCAGAGTCCAACATGTCTGCCAATGTGATATCACAGGTTAACACTTGAGAGGAGTCCACTAACACAACAGGAGATGTTACTATGACAGCAGATGGCGGTGTCACTGTTAGAGAAAAAATTTCTTTCTTTACAAGAGTGCACTATTTAAAAGACATTCTTTATCATGTGATTATAATATAGTTACTAAATAAACAATAAATAATAGTCAAGCTTTAGGTTGAAAAACAACAACAACAAAAAAAAAAACAAGCTATAATTAGAACTAGTACTAACCCATTAAATGTCAGCTGCTTTATAAACCTTAATTAGTTAGTTCACTGGCATAGACTCTATGAGAGGAAAGGAGTTTGTCTTAGAAGAAACAATAAAGTTCCAGAATTCTATGAATCCACCTATCTATTTGACTAATTCACTTAGACTGTACATTGAGTGAGTGCAGGTCTACCCATAGAGTTGAGACTAACTTACATTGAACTGTGACAGTAGAGTTCTGAGAGTTACTGGCTTGTCCAGTATTAACAGTACATGTATATGTTCCTGCATGAGAGGTCTGTATGGATGAGATAGTGAGAACACTCTCCATAGCAGAACTACTGATAGCTACATTAGGATCTGACAGCAGGTCACTACCACTAGAATGGGTCCACATAAAGGTACCAGATAGGTCACTGGAACAGTTAAGGCTGACATCTGATCCCATCACTGAAGTAACAGATGGAGTAACCACAACTATAGGTGTAGGTGTAGGTGTCACGATGGGTGTAGGTGTCACAATGGGTGTAGGTGCCATCATGGTTGTAGATGCAGATGTCACGATAGGTGTCATCATGGTTGTAGGTGCAGATGTCACGATAGGTGTCATCATGGTTGTAGGTGCAGATGTCACGATAGGTGTCATCATGGTTGTAGGTGCAGATGTCACGATGGGTGTAGGTGTCACAATGGGTGTAGGTGTCATCATGGTTGTAGACGCAGATGTAACTGTGGGTGTAGGTGCAGATGAATCTGTAGCTTCTGATGCTGCAACTGGTTCATCACTTGACATAGCAGTTTCTGCTGATGAAGTTAGCATTGTAGGAGTCATTGTGGAAGGTGCCACTGAAGCAGTAGTTGAGGCTACATAATATAAAATCATACATACAATATTTACTTCATACACAATTTAAAGTACATTTTCTTTATCACATTCTGCCTACTATACTAGTGATGTGCTTGAGCACATATGGCGAGCGAGCCTAAAACTACACTATTGTTAAGGGTGCAGTACCACTTGAAACCGCAGCGCTAAACAGCAGATGGAGGAGTTATGCTATGTATTTATTTCTCGTTATCTGTTCAATGTACGCTTACCTTGTTGTTGCAGTTGAAACAGACACCAACAGACAGCTCATAAAAACCAGGTTTCAAGAAAAAAGACTGACCATGAACGGAGAAACAACGGTACAAACCTTATAGCTATTCAGCGAAATTCAGGGGCGACCGTTGCAGTTACGAAGTCGATTATTAATTATCTACACTGCTACTTCTGCCCTACAGTACTAGTAGTCCTTTGAGGTGAAAGCTCTTTGTGGTAAATTGTCTGCTACAGTTAATTGGTACGTGTTCAAATTGTGCGGGAGTCGCGTACAATAGTCAGTTCCGGAGAGTAAATTGGATCGACTTACGGGCGGGTTTTGTGGTATTCTACTGAATCGCTTAATTACCGCAGGTTCCAGCGGTACTGCTTCCTTAAACGATTAATTTTAACTTCAACTCTCAAGAAGTCAAGTTACGGTAAAGGGGATTCAATGCCATAGTAACCACTCCCTGCAACAGTTAGAATTGAAAAAAAAAAAAGCAACAAAAACAAGTAGCATTATTTACACGTTTTCTTTGTGATATTCTTTAGCTAAGTAAAGGCACAATACTTTCACACAACTGAACATACC
>WLWI01002233.1_pt1 | contig 16750 bp, 9 predicted proteins | sample 6701501 | NCBI WGS metagenome assembly WLWI01 (sample SAMN12718690, study PRJNA515312) | sponge metagenome | isolation source: marine sponge | host: Mycale hentscheli | place: New Zealand: South Island, Marlborough, Capsize Point | collected 2014-11-01
GGGAAGAATACTACATACATCCTGGTTATTTAGAAGAGAGGACATGGCACTCCAGTAGAGAGGTCAATGAGAAGGCACAGCTCCTTGGATCCCCTTGATAGTATTGCATACTTCAGAACCTTTGATTATGTTCATTTCATATTGTATTTGATTATGGCCCTGCTACTATGGAGTTACGATTTTATAATATTGTTTAGTAATATTTTTTTAGAAAGTGAACAAATATTAATTATCTACACTGCTGCTTCTGCCCTACAGTACTGGTAGTCCTTTGAGGTGAAAGCTCTTTGTGGTAAATTGTCTGGTACAGTTAATTGGCGAGCTAGCGTAGCGAGCGAGACACTTACAGGGCCCTGGTAACACAATCGAAAATCGGGGATGTTTGTTTATTGGCGAGCGAGCGTAGCAAGCGAGACAGTATTAGGGGTGGATAATGCAAAATCGGGTATATGTTATTGGCGAGCGAGCGTAGCGAGCGAGACACTTACAGGGGTAAAAATGAAAAAATCGGGGATGTTTGTTTATTTGTTTATATATATGGACGTACGTATGTCATTTTGTACTTTGACCCTCCGTATTTTTGTGTTCGCTCCACGTTCGACCCCGTCCCAAACTTCACTAAACAGAATCCTCCGGTTTAGCGACCATTACCCGTATCACCTTAGAAATTGAATTGTTTACGGCTTTGAATTGTTTTGGGGTGCAGTTAAAACTCAAAATCTTGTGGGAGCTCCATTTCTATTCGAGTTAGTGGCGGTGGTAAGTTAATGCGCTATTTGTCACAGTTATAAGCCCTAACTGAACAGTATTTACTTAAAAATGCAACCACGAAGGTAAGTCTTGCGTAGGTATGTTCAGTTGTGTGAAAGTATTGTGCGTTACAACTACTATTAAGAATATCACAAAGAAATTTTTAAATAACGTGATTTGATTTTGTTGCTTCTTTTTCAATTCAAACTGTTGCGGGAGCGGTTACTATGACATTGAAACCCCTTTACCTCATAGTAATGTAAAAACTCGACTTCATTTTAATAGCTTGAGTGTTAGTTGCTAAAATTAAATTTAACAATAGTGTAGTTTAAGGCTCGCTCGCCATTTGTGCTCAAGCACACCACTAGTAGTCCTGATTTTATATAATTATTTTCAAAAAGGTATAAATAAATCCGACGGTGAAAGGGTTAAAGAGGAAACAAAAGTAGGTGTGGCTTTATGCGTCTTCAAAATCCGAACCCCCAATGCGAACTTCTGGCTACGGGCCTGTTTTAAGAGGTACTGCTATGCTACAGTTTCACTCTCAACAGACCGAAGAAAACTATCTTTTTTTCAAATGATTAAAAATTAACTAAACAAATTAAAAAAAAACAACTAACAACCAAATGACAAAAACAAAACAAAACAAACCCTTAAAAACAACGACAACAACAACAAATCAAAACACATAGCAAAAATTAGATACGCATGTTCGGGACCAGTCCCTCCAAGAGTTACAGCATGAAGCCTAGCCCCTTCACTTAGCTAGCTTTAACCTTTTATTACATATCGTATTTCAACATTCATTTTATTTCTATATTTACTACGCATGCACTCGTACTCCGTTCCGACTTCGAACATCGACGAATTGCATTTAATTACCATTGTTACTCGTATTACTCTTAGTTACGTTTTATTCTCACTTCTTCTTATATCTCATAATCTTCGCTCTACAATTGTATTCTATATTACAATAAAAGTAAACCTACACTTTCTGAGTTATTACTAGTAACTTGTTAGTTTACTCCCGAACAGCTATGGATCATGGATATCAGTTAAAATCCTTTATTTGGACATTTTCCTAAATCTCAAATGCTCACAAAGAACAGCATATCACCTTTAATTAAGCCAATGCCATCGCCAACCAAAAGCATCTTTAGCTGCCCAGTTACATCCAGACACGTGGATGGATGCTCTGCCAATGAAACTGTATTACGTGAAAAAAGGTATACTCATGCTACTAAAAAGGGGATTTACCACAATACTTATAACATAAATATTCAATTTATCCAGAATATTATCTTGCTCGTTCTACTTGCTCAATTAAACAATACCACAATAGCTAGAATATGCATTTACACTTTAATGTGACAGATGAGCTTCCTACTCTATTGCTGTCCTGTTAATTTCAGTCTATGGTTACACTTTCACAGATATTCTAATTTTGTACGATTTAAAACAATTAAGTATGAAGAAAGTATAGCAAATACTCTTTCAGTTATCCTTAGCCTAACTGTTATGAAATATTTATTACACAGTTTACTTCGTCATCTTTTACATGATATCTAAAGCTAAAGATAACTATAGAACAAATGAAGCACCAAAAGGTGTGAACCCTCAGCGCTACTATACACTAGCTAGCTACATGTATAACAAAAATCAATTCTCAGACCAAAAAAAATAATGTATTTGGCTATTCCTAATCAGGTATCAATATGGCTCAAGTAATGAAAATGGTAGATGATATATAATATTATTATAACTTCTGAATTCCAGCACTCATTAAATTTTCAGCATAAAGCAAAAACTAGCGCAGGCAGAAAAAGAAAATATTTGCTCACGCAAATGTGACGTGACGATAAGGGGTATTACCTAAAAAGCTTGAACCTTACATGAAGCTGACATATTGCTTTTTCTCGAAAATAAGCCTAAAATTTGAAAAAGTAGCACAATAAAAGGTCTTAAATCGCTGTTCTGAATAAGTTTATACCTAAATCAGCAGTTAATTGTCAGTAATCTCCAAAATCAAAGTGTGACAAAGACAGACAGGACGACTACTATAACCCTCTCTCGCATGTGTGCTGAGGGTTAATTATGCATACAGGACGTATTTATTTGCACCTGATCAAATGCTGGATGAATGTAATCCGCAAATTGAATTTCAGCAATTGCAGTAGAACCTTGAGTAGCCAGACCAATTCCAAATCCCATGATACCTTGTTCACACAATGGAGAGTTGAACACTCTGTGTTCACCTGCAGTACCCATCCAAAACAACAACAACAACAACAATAATAATACTAATACTACTACTACTACTAATAATAATAATAATAATAATAAAACTACAACATTAATATGAGATTTTACTTCAGTAACAGTACATTTACATATCTTGAAGCTAAAGGCGCAAAACTTCAAATTATGAAACTACTCCCTGATAAAAAAATGCAACAGGTAGTTATTGCTATAATAAGTACTTATATAGCAGTACTGATAAGGATTTAATCAGAAAGGTCTAGAAGAAGCTAGCTAGATAGACCATGACACAGCACTCGTAGTTTACACCATTACTACATCAACATTGTAGTAACCGTACTTCAAAAACTTTTCTTGTCACTTTCCAGAACATCCGAAAAGCATGGTGCAAACACATTCTTCTTCAGATATTCTATTATTTACTTTACAGCTATAGTCATCATTACTCACATCTACCAGTTAGGTGAAATTGCATCTTTCTATACCATTGCTGTGCAGTTTGTGATTAGTTGCTGATAGTAATCATTCTATAATATATCTACCTCAGTCACTAATTCTTAGCTAGTTTCAGGGGTCAGGTTATGTCTCTCTCAATCCAGTTTTCAAAATTAAGTTACATGTAACATAATTGAAAAATCAGTATTTCAACAAGTGCAAGCACAAGTGGAAAAATAGTCAGCAAAGCATGCTAGGATTACTAGTCTCTTCTACTGCTCCTGTGCAATGTCTCTGACCTTATATCATACCACAAAAACACTGGCTTTCCAAAAAGCAATGCTCATAGCAAATTTTCTCAGTTAGCCAATAGAATATGTTCAATTAAACTTAACCCATCTTAATATCTGACATCTTGCCGAAGTCCTCTATCTTCTATTAATTACAATAATATGCTTCTCAGTAACAACGATGACCAATGACAACAGAGTGTATTTATGAATAATTCATGAGCTAAGCTGGGTTGGTAGAGCGTCGGTATAATGGGTTGGTAAAGCATCAGTATAATGGGTCGGTAAAGCATCGGCAAAATGGAATGTTGTCAGCAATAACGTCGACAGTGGTGTGTGAATAAAGCTGAGCTGGGTTGGTAAAGAGCAATGCTAACAGTACTTGAAATATTCGTGCACAATGGTCGCTCCTCAATTCTCATTTGTGCTGAAGCACATCACAAGTTATTCTATCTAGATATCTTCGCAATAGTATTGTTAGGTTCTGAGAAATCAGGATTTCAATCAGTGCAGCTATTCTAACAATAGTGATTGAACTACAGTGAATCTGAATTTAGCCTTTTATAGAAATTTATCAAGCATACTAACTTGCCAATCAGTACACAATAAAATATTATACTTAACAACAACAGGTACAATGCAGTAAATGCACTTTGAATTGAATTTGTGGTAGGTTACTCAATATACATTAAAAATGTCTAAAAAAATTCCTGGTTGGCTTGGGATCAGGACGGTTATCAGCGATAAATGCATGGTTATCTTTTGGGAGAATTTTTAAGAGAAAAAAAGCAGTTTGGTTTGTTGGCTTTTAGAAATTCATCACTTTCAGTTCATTACCCCTATACCATATACTACACTAAAATTCATATTCATCCTGCATTCTAACCTCTAATAATGTAAAATGCCTGATAATGACAAGTTAAAATATAATTCTTAATTAAAAGCAATTGATCTATTATTCTAAACTACAAATATAATGTCTTAATCTAACACTTTCTGTATGCATGTTGCATTGAAAAACTGTTGTAATTCTATTGCAAAGTTTAACAATTCAACCAAAGTAAGAAATAACTTGCCATATTTATCTCTGAGTCCAACTGTGCACCGAAACACTCCTCCAAAAGCAACATCTTCACCGAAAACTGTAGCTGTGTGATCCTTGGCCAAGTAAATGTCCATAGCATCTCGTATTGCTTCTACTAAATTCATTTTCTTGGTCTTGCCTGAACATAGAAGTATACCAATAACTTGTGAAAACTTCCCCACTCCATACCCTATTTATTCCCCTGCAAAAAATACAAATGGCGAGCGATGTACTAGTGCCACATCACAGCAAGTGTGATAGAGTATGATACAAACCATTGTTATAAAATGTATTTTGGGCCTTGGAGTGGGTTGATTTTGAAGCAAACCCAAATACCATTAATTTTTCTTACTTGGTTAACTACATACCTAACAATGCTTAGAAGACTGTAATTTAGAGAGCCATCAGACAGTAACACTTCTCTACTTTTACTTTACACTTGGGGCTCAGCAAAACTAGAGTTTATCATGTATTTCCTTTCAATATCATTAAAAGGCTAGCACACTTACCCTTCAATGTGCCATCAAAAGGGAAAAATTAGCCCTCATAGTGTGCGGTTACATACATACTATGTACACTTTGGATTCAAAAACTAAAGGTGAGAAACTACAGCCAATAGTGTGCTGCTACATACATATGTACTACGTACAGTTTGGATTTAAAAAAATTAATGTGAGAAACTATAGCAATACATAAGTCTAAAGTATGTACAATAGATATGCTATTCCTACACTAGCTGATGAATGGGTGACACATTCTAGTAGTTTACCTCTAACCTAGAATTTCTAAGATGAGAATCATATTTCCAAATTAGAGTTCTAGTTTAGGTATTATAGACCAAACAGCATAATTTAGCAGCATCTAGAACTATAATATTTATATTCATTGATAACTGCTATATATATTGAAATGTATGAGTTTACTAGCCACATAAATGATGGGTATGCAGGCTGAATATATATAATCTGCACAAATTCAATCCTGATTGGTAGATTAAAAAATTGCATATTTGCATGAAAAAGTCATCAGGTGAGAAAATACCAAGTTAGTCATGCTTGTTAATTTTAAATCTTTACAAATCAACTTTTTCTGCCAAAGATTGCAAAATTCATCTCCAACGGACCCTTTTGCAGCAATAACATGGATTAAATTATTTTAATTAGTGTTTTTAATCACATTCCACTTATCTACATGTGCTGACATTGAAATAAGAACCAGATATTTACAATTGTAACTCCATTTGTGTACAAAGAGTACAATAAAATATTCTTATAACCTTTAAGTTACCAGCTAAATAGCTGAAAGGTCAAACAAATTGAATATTGTAAATTATCAACTCCATGTATTACTTTTGGCAACTCTTTTATCCTAATAGCAGTTTTAACAGCCAATAATATGTTTAATTAAACATGACATTTCGATTTTTTCCAAAGTCTCAGATATCTGTAAAAACTGCTAATAATTATTTCACCCAAGAATGACTGAACTCTTTGATCTTAAAGCCAGGAAAAAAAATTGAGTATTGGACTGTCAGATTAAGTAAGGCTTCAGTTCACCAAGGAAGTAAAGAGTTTCAGGGTGGACTACTAGAACCTTAACACTACTGAATTTCATATTTTTAGTATCATCATTCATGCCAATATGTTGAATCCCAGTAAATGTTATTCAAAAAAGTATTACAGGTTCACTTTTTACTCCATAATGAGATAACAATATTACCATTACTACATGTAGTAGCGTTAGTACTTTCAACCTTGTCTGCTAGATAAATAGGCTAGTTAAACTAAAGTCATAGTTGGAAAAAAGCCTTTCAGCACTGTATCAGTATGAAAATTTTAAATTTGTGATCAAGTAATGTCATCGCATGAGGTTAAAACATAGGCCTTCAATAGAATTATAGTTTTTACTATAATCATCTGACCACAAATTTAGGGTAGTAAAATCCAAAACTACCAATCCACTACTGTAATTGCATTTTCCTAACCCTATAAGTGGGATAAACTTCAGCTCAGCTGGTATCTACATGATTTTCATCAAATCCGATTGTTATTTATAAAAAATAAAACTTACAAATATACAAGCAAGAACTATACAACTCCTTAAGGTGATTCAGTCATTATTGGCTAAAATAATCCATATAATAACATGCTTGTGCATCAGTAACGACAACAACCGGTGACGGGATGTGTGTTTATGAATAAATTATGAGCTATGCCAGATTGGTAAAGCATCACTTCAAACTAAATGGGTAAAGCATCATCACATTAAATAGATGTCGATTAAGGAAATGAAGGCGATTGAAATGACGACTAATGGTGAAATCGGAGAGGAACGGATAGAGAAGGCAATAGATTCATAAAGCCTAAGTCCACAATCATAAAAAGGACAAGAGATCTTGAGAAGAAGGACAGATAGACAAAGGAGGAGAAGGGAATCCATGTGGACTCAAAAAGAAAGAGATACGTAAATAGAGGAAATGTATAAGAGCTGAGATGACTCATGGAAAAAAGAGAGTAGGAGAGGGAAACTGATGTAAATAAATCAAAAGACCTTATGCTACTGCCATCCTAATGTACAATACGTAGTTATTGCATCAAGCTTCACTGTGTGGTGGGGTACATGCTAGTAATAAATAATAGAATTTTTTCTGGTACTTAGTAGTATATCGGTTTGACATCAGACCTCTCTCTGTGTTGTTAAAGGGTAGTACGAAATTCTTAAAATAAAAAATGTGGTGGTTTTCCATTTTCCTGATTAGTGTAGTCGTAAGTATTTCATCACCATTCTAACCAAAAGTTATCTTAATGTATTTTTCAATGATTCAGTCATTCTCTGGCTAAAAAAAAAAAAAGCAAAAATTCTCCTTTTCAACAGCCAATATATAAAAACATAACCAAAGGTTTCAATTTTCTTGACGAAGTTCATTGCATCTCTGTAGTCATGAGTGGAGATAGAAACTCGGGCAAAGCTAAAGCATCTGTTGAAACAATATACATTATTCTACAACAACATATTCACTAAACATATTCACTTCATTCTTCCACAGAATAATTTAGATATCGTCAATGTCTTTTGACTAGTAAATGTTATTATAATAAAGGACTCTATGATAAGTAGAATGGAAAGGAAATTAGCCAGCCTTAAAATAAATTTTCAGTCTTGCACAGTGGTTCCTAATGCTACATGGTTTCAAAGTAAAAAAGTGGTAAATATTGATGCAGGAAAAAAAAATTCTAATATTTACAAAGACGCTTTTCCCCATAGTTCCAACAAGTTGAATATGGCAACATTTCAAGATATTCTTCCTAAATAGTTTGTATAAGGATAAAGAATTTAGTATAGTACTATCACCTAAGCAGTGGTCCACGTGCATCAAGATAGCAGTTGGTGAAATGCAATCAACGATAACTCTTTTGATCAATTAAGGTAGCAAGCTAAAGAATATAGCAATTTCTTTCCCACACACTTACTGAAGTCCTAACTTATTTACTGAACGAACCTGGAAGAGGCGGTTCCGACGGAATATACGCCATCTCTGACGCCCATCTAAACCTGGATCTACCGTGATTTACAGTCCGACGGAGAAACTGAAGCAGAGCCATACACGAAACAAGACCAAGAGACGAAGAAGAAAAAAAAGAGAAAAAAACAAAACTGCAATTTAAGGTTGAGTGCAAAGGTCAACGGTTACTATGACGACAACGTAACACCCACGGTCGACTTAGGTGGCTGCTCCTAATCTTTTGCCATGTACGACAGATCTGCTCGATTGTTAACTTGTACTTCTAGCAGCACACCACCTAATATAGGGCCTGGAAGTTATGAAAGCCAAATCAACAGCAGAAATGGACGTCAAGGTAGCTATCTAGCTATCAATCTTATGTTAGATGCTCACACTTGTTGCTGATCTTTGCCCATGTCATCCTTTTGCAGAAAATTATGCTCCATTTCAAAGTATGGACCCACGAGAATCGTTTTTGACTATTGGGGAGAGTGTGGCATCTGCACCTGGACCTGGGCATTACAACGATGTCATCACTAGGGATAAAACTAAAGGAGGTGTTTGTGACAGAGTATGTTTTCCTTTGGCTTCTTGATTAAAAAAAATAGCTAAAAATATTTTCGAAAATTTCTTTACATATTAATTATATAGTGAAAATTCAAGCCTATTTTGCTATAGTAAAAATCTACTTTCAATCAACTTTGCTTTTCATACTTTATTCAAATTCCTCAAAAGGTATCATATATCAGTGCTTATAATATCGCGGCCATTCAATTATTTAGCAACAGTCCTCTTCATTATGGACACATATGGTCACCACATTAGTGTACTACTTTTTCTTGCAAAATGTCAAAATCTTTCAGGCCAATTTGAGAAAGAGTATGATTAAATAATAATTAAAAGCCATAAAATTTTGGCTTAACTGGTCTGTTGATACTGTTTTTGACTTGGGATTGCTTTCTTATAGTCTTAATTTAATTCAGTACATAAGTAATTTGTATTTCATTCTATTGCATCAATATGTTAGGTTCATAAAGTTACTATTATATTGTGCTTTGTAGTCTTTACGATTTGCTCCCAGAAAATCTGTGACACCGGGTCCTGGAGAATATACTGTGAATTTAAAATGGACAAAGGGATATAACTTGCCAGAACAAAAACAGGTAAGCTTGATTGATATAATCACTTTATTGTTGTCAAAACCTCATTGGTTGGAAAAAATTACAGCAGAATATAGCCTCTCATCTAGGTGTCTCAAAGTTATATGATAATCAGTCGTGGGTTGTCATAGCCTAGTGGCTAGAGCACTGGTGGCTAAAACCAGGGGTCCTGGGTCCGATTCCCCGTTGACAACTAAGATTTTTTTTTCACATTTTACCTTTGCTTCTCTCTAGACCCCTTTAAGCTTTCAATCTAGTTTCTATGATATTGTTTAAATATGCCTGGGGAAAAGAATTTATATAGAATGTAAAAGGTTAGATTTTGAAGAAAGTCCACAAAAATACTTTCCCTAGAAAAGGTTGTTTCCAAAATTGTGCCATAAATGTGGAATTAAATAATTTGGTTGGTTTAGCTTTAGAGCACTTGTGTATTGACCTATCATGTTCAATTTCTGGTTACAACCATTACTCTTTTTTCTTTTTTTTTTATATGTATTACATACATTTTAAAAAAATTTAAGCGGGAATACATCTAAAAAAAATTATCTCAGATTGCAAATTCTCTAAAACAGTCATTAAATTTGTATTTTCCCCTTGAAAAACATGCTCACGAATATAGAAACTTTATTAACACAGCATTATAATTATTAGCAAGCACCCAGTCACACAATGGCCTTGATGCAAACTTTTGCAAATAAGGAATTCAGTAGCATAAGGTATTTTTTTTACCCATTGTTATTATTTTCTAACACTTGATTTAGTTCATCAGTCTGCTTTTTTTCCTCACTTTTCTAGACCTATACTATACCACCGTCTTATCAACTGTACCAGGCTTAGCTTTATTCATGAATATCCACACAATAGTCGTCATTACTGTCATGCTTTACCAATTATGCCCAGCTAATGAATTATTTTCATGAATACACATACATTACTGTCAAGTCGTCACTTTGACCCACATACATTCTCATGAATACACAGTAGACCACTAGTGTCGCTATTGACGATGCTTTACCAACCTCGTTCAACTAATGAATTATTCATGAATAACATACTGTCAAGATGTTGTGATTACTTTTTTCTCACACTTTTCAAGTATTCATGGATGTACACATCCCCATTGTTATGGAAGATGCTGCCATTTCTGACAATGCTTACCAACCTAATTCAGCTAATGAATTATTCATGACTAAACACCATAGTCTTTGGCATTGTTACTGATAGACAAGCATATTATTTTATAGATTAGTGCTCTCTGTATCTACCATAACAAGAACTACAAAACTGGTTTTGCACACTTTGTAAATCTCTGGTTTGTCACATCTGCCAGAGAGTCATCTTTGCTGCAGTTGTGGGTTGTTTAAATCCACATATGTTTTGACAGTTATATCTCGGATTTCAAGTCCCGACAGCTACAAAATTAGAGAGAGTGAGTGAGCAAAAGTGAATTGATCATAGTAATATGAATTCCAAAGATAAAAAGAATACACGCTATAACTAAGGTGGAATAAAAAAGTATATAATGCACTATAAATAACAAGTTTAATGACAGTATACTTTGATTAACATTGACGAACATAATCAACATAATGGCAACAGTTTTAAGAGTGCATGTGTGTGTGGAAAGATCTCTTCCTCCAGACATATCCTGATAAGCCTGAACAATCTCTTAATTTCATTTTGCATACTTAATCCTATTCACACACACAATCTCTCTCTCAGGTAAGAAGGATGAGGTCAATGCACTACATTGATTATGGACAACATGGAACAGCTCCTTCAATTCCAGCTTTTGGACATAACTATGGGTTTGAAGAAGATGAATGTGGAAGCTTGAAACCCCAAGAAAGTCCTAATTATGACCATACCTTAGGACCAGCTTTTTACAACGTGTCTCAAGTAAGTTTATCGTTGTTATCATCATCCTTATTATCATCATCATCATTATATTATCATTATTATAAAATTATCTTGGCAAGGGAGTGAAGCAAGTGATACTCTTTAGGTGTGGTGTTTTAGAATGAGAAAGATACTATCAGGTATAACTAGAAAATGGTTCCCTTTGAAGTCAGCAAAGTGAGTTAAGGGGCTAGACTAGCTATAGCAACAGAATATTGTAAGTTAGCTAATGCAGTTTTTTTATACATAAATACATATCTTACATGCTCTACAATAACAAGCTTTTTTAGCTCTTTTTGAGCCCAGTCTTCTTCATTTCTTTATATCCTCATCAGTTTTTCTTCTGCTGCTTGGGAAGCTTGTGTGTCTGTTTCTAGCATTTTTCAACTTGCCTAATTCTTTTGGCTAATCAATTTTATTGCATTCAACAAATACCCCGCTGTGGGCAAGGGAGCGTCTGAGAGTGAAGGATCGGGGTGTTATGCTTGCCGGCTCCATAGAACGATCCCTCGCGAAGGTACGCTGCCACCAAGTCGGGATCGCTAGCAGTTAAAGTGGCTCGTAGGATTGTTAGGCCCTGACTACCACTTTTCCCGTCCAGACCAAGTTATGTTCTTAGGCAAAACTGATCTTCGCGAAACTGACTACTCACGCATGCGTGCGTATGTCCTTTATACACAGGACACATGCACACACAAACAAACTACAAAAACAACTCATGACAATGACACAGCAAAAATTCACAACGATGACATAGAAGTTCTGAAACACGCATACCATTTGGATCGTTCCAAATCAGGCACAACATACACAATGCTAATAAACAAACAGGTAAGTTAAATAATGAAATACACACACACACAGGTTCTTTTCAGGTTCTTCTCTTTCACGTCTTCTTCTGTTCTGTCTCCGTCCCACACCTGCCATGAAATATTGCAATGGAATTTCACAACATATGCAGGAGCATTAGTAGAAAGGGTCCATGTACGCCTACGCAATTCGAAATGAAAACATATATATATATCCTGAACACATTATAAAACTTCACTCGCTTTACTGAAAAATATAACTAGTAGTGTGCTTGTGCAAAGCCAGTAGTTGCAATAAAAAAAATAAAAAAACAAGCTAATTAAACTTAAATCCGATAAAGGTTGAAGTTTACTATCCTGAATTACTAAGTTCAGTGATTCAAATTTAAAGTTACAAGTATTGTAGCTAGCTACTACATTACTCTCTTATCTCAATTTTCTGGATCTTCTGCATGAGTAAATACTAATTTATTTGTTCTTGCTATGTGAAATGCAAGTAGCTCTTGCAAACAGGCTCCTTTTCTAGAAGTAAGAGTACACAGCAGTTGACTATTAATTTTACCAATTACTTACCTCAAAAACAGTAGGTTGTGTAGTATCAGCTATTCAGACTGTCCAAATGATCAGTACCTCCAAACAAAAACACTCTACTTGTAACAAATGGCAGAGTTTTATACATTACGTTTGGTAATTAAAGTACTCTTACTTAATGCCATGATTACAATTCACTGCAGGTTTTTGTGACTTAAAAAAGCAACAAGGAATTAGCACACAGTTTTGAGTCTAATCCTGAACTGCTTACTTCTGTAGTACCACAACAAACTGGAGGCAAGCCTAAAAAGATGTGTTTTTAAGGAGCCCTCGCATATGCATTTAAGGGGCATACGTAATCCATTTTTGAACATATACCCGATTTTCAATAGTCTTACCTCTATATGTCTTAAATATGTACTATTGGCAAGCGAGCAAAGCGAGCGAGACACTATACAGTGGTGTTAAATTAAGAATCGGGGATATTTGTTTGTATATATGTGTGGACTTGCGTATATGTCATTTGTACTTTGACCCTCACATTTTTTGTGTTCGCTTGGTGGTGGACCCTGTCCCTATTCTTCACTAAAAGACTCCTTTGGTTTATCGATCTTCACCTGTATCATCAATTGTTTACCCTTTTGATTAGGTTGTGTCTGACATATCTGAATTTTTGCAGACGTAGTTAAGTTTTACAAACTTAAGAGTTCATTTTCTATTCGAATTAGCAGCAGTGGTAATTTATCTTTGCTAACACGCTGTTTGTCATAGTTATAGCCCTACGCAACAATATTGTTCTGACTTGAAAATCCATTGTCCAATTCAAATCACGAAGGTAAGTCTTGTGTTGGTATATCCAGTGAACAGGTGTATGTGACTGTGTTGTGTGCTACAAAGACTGCTTAACTAAAGAATAGCATTAAGTAAGTATTAAATAAAATGTTAGCAGCTTTTACACAGCAACTGCAGTAAGCAAGTCAGGGTCAAAACCGCACAGCAATTCCAATGCTTGAATGAAGTTTTCCTTTGTGTAGCAATGATAACCACTTTTAGTGTAAGAATTATTACTATTCAATTATTCAGTAGAAATGCTAATGGTAATGGTTCTATGCCATTTATAACCTTATCAAAAGATGCCACAAATATTAAAGTGATTAGCAGTACAACATAAGCAATCCACATTTATTTTTTTTGTAAATTCAGAATATCGATCAAATAGATGTATTCTCTCTCTTTCACAGGCTTATTTAAGCAATACAGAATTAAGAAATTTGGTTGCCACCGGGAATCAAACCCAGGACCACTTGCTTAATGCACAATCGTTCTGCCACTAAGCTACGACAACCTGCCAGCAAACAAACACTCCAATTATGTATTTATACTGTTAAGAGGTACTGCTATGCTACAGTCTCACACTCAACAGACCAACGAAAATTCTCTTTTTTCAAAGATTTACTCCACTAATTTATCACTTACCTCTGGGCCTTTTTTGTGCCATTATCTAAAGTTTGAATAAGAGCAAGTCATGCCGGAAGACTTTTCTAGGTTACATCCAACTTGCATTAATCCATACTCAGCTAGGTATTGTAGGAATAAGACCCAAGTTCATAAACCAGAGTTCATTATACAATCTTAAAGGAATGTTTCTACCAAAGGTAGACTGTTGGTTTCTGGAATGTGAATATCAACTAGCAATTAAGTTCATCTCTTCCGATCTGCAGTTAATAATATAGTAAATTCTAAGCTAAACTTATTAAAATGTTACTGTAAAGCAGAATTAGCTGTTTCATTTCTGCCTCACCGGGATGAAATAAGAAATAATGAAGAAAATTTTAAAAAACAATGGCAATGTATGCTGATAGACTAATATCTTGAAATTAAAGTGTATTGTTTATTATGAGTTCATTTCTAATTTTTCAGCTTTTTATCATTCTCTTTCATCACTCAATTATTTTATATCCATCTGCTCATTTATTTATATATCTTGTTCCTAAATCTTTTGAGCTATGTCCTAAAATGTCAAGTTACTGCATGTTGTTGTTTTCCATTTTTATGTTCATTTGCTATAGCTATATGGAGCTGAGAAGTGATAATTATTTTTCAGCTAATAGTTAATAATCAATCTTAACCTTATGTTAGTAGTAATTATTAGTAGTGATTATTTTACTGACCTAAAAACTATCATTACTTAATATCAGTTAAATTATCTGAGCAAATTATTCATTTCATTAGAAGCAAATGTATGAGTTTTAGGTAAAATATGATCTTTGATAAGCAGAACTAAGGGTTGTATTTGGAGTGGAAATTGGCATTGCTGAGATAGTGGCAGTTGGGCTATTATGATTGATATATAAGACTTACTCGTGTATTAAGTTTAGTGAATACCATGAGTTGTTTCCCATACTGATAAACTAGTATAAAAATTGCTGAGCTCAATTTATAAGCATCATAACAAGGTATTTATTAATAAATGTTCACTTTTAGGATAGTATGGTGTCTCAGAAATATAAAGGAATTCATTTTGGACATTTAAGCTCAGACAGAACACTCTTTAAAGGTACTTGATTGTATTATTAATAGGTATTTAATAGTTATTAGAAGCTTGGTACATAATTTAATCATAATTTGTAAAGTTAATTATTCATTGAAATATCTATTAATAATACACTTGTGTGTCAGTAATGACGACGATGACGATGGTGAGGATAGTGTGTTCACGAATTATTCATTAAACAGTTTGGTAAAGCATTTTCATTGCTATAATGAGTAAAGTATCATCTCATTCAGTTGAAGGCGCTTAATTGAATATAAAAAGCGGGTGGAATTGACAAGGGAAGGTGGCGTAGGTTTCAAGAGGAAGGCAAAAGTAAGAAAGAGGAGGCTGAATGGTAATTAGTTGTGACTTAAAAGCTGGTGGAATTGGCAAGGGAATGCGTCGTAGGTTTCAAGAGGAAGGAAAGGCATCATAGGTTTCAAAAAGGAAGGTGATGATAGAAAGAGAAGGCAAACATTTACAAAAGCCCATGTCCACAATATTGATAGAAGGACAGAGAGAGTCAGAAGCTAGAGAGATAGACAGAGGAAGAGAAGAGACTCCATGACTCAAGAAGAAAGAGCTGAAGAAAGGAAAGGAAAGGGATAAGAAAAGCTGAGATAGTTCAGGAAAAATACGAGAGCAGGAGAGAAAACTGATGTAACCTTTACCAAGTGGTAGAGGTGCTAGATCATGGCTGTTATAGTGATTTTGACAAATCACACATTGGATAATCAGAATGAGAAAGATCACGAACATACACTTAAACCAGCCGACATTCTTTATTTGTTACTGCATATAGAAGCATTCCAAATAATAGTACATAAAAATCTAATATTACTCGGGTTGTATCACCTCAGGTAATGTGAAACTTTCCTTAGTTGTGTGATGGTACAAAAAATTGACATTTATATTAATTTTCAAGAATAATGTAGGTAAAAATGAGAATTAAATATTTTGTGTTATAAGTGAATAATCCAGGGGGTGGTTTCTATGTGAATATAATTATTCAAAAAAAAATTTTTGAAAAATATTATAGAACTTAAATAATAAATAACTTGAGTACATAAACTCTAGATGAGTATGTAAACTCTAGATTCCTCATTGGGACCAGGACCAGCAGCTTATCATCCTGTGGAAAGAGAGGCTTCTAAACCTGTAAGTAAATGACAATGATACTACTTGTTCTTTTATACAAGGTGTCTTTTTGATATTCTGATTTTTTTTTTTCTAGACCCACTAAATTTCTCTGCAAATATTTGTCTCTAATGTGTAAAAAATAAAAACACATACAACCTCTTACTTGTCACATTTATTGGTATTTTGGTGTCTTCTTGCAATTCTTACTGTTTCCTAATCTCACTAGCCAGACTTAACAATTCTGTTTAAGATCTGGGGATTTAGTTCAGAAGTTGTTTTTTTCTGCACAGCTAGCACTATTTGTATGGGTGTGTGTGGTGACAACACTTCTGTTTGTTTTTGTTTTGTTTTTGTTTTT
>WLWI01002236.1_pt1 | contig 16741 bp, 9 predicted proteins | sample 6701501 | NCBI WGS metagenome assembly WLWI01 (sample SAMN12718690, study PRJNA515312) | sponge metagenome | isolation source: marine sponge | host: Mycale hentscheli | place: New Zealand: South Island, Marlborough, Capsize Point | collected 2014-11-01
ATTTAGCTAAATACTAAATTGGATTGTTTTGATACAGGACGAGAGACATCCATAGACCTGTGGTCACAGGCAATTGGTATAGAGTCCATTAATATTAGAAATGGTGTAAAACCAGCTCATTCTAGACATTGTGGGGGGGGGGGGGGGGGGGGCAAATCATAGAGTTGTTACCAGTTAACAGTTCTACCCAGCTAATACCTGGCAGAAAAACAATATTGTTGTCTCTTGAGCCACAAGAAATTCAAAGCGTTGAATTGATGATGTTATCAATAGTGAAACAGATCAGTGTGCTTGTAGTAGTATCAGCAAAGCCTTATAAGCGGTGTTTTCTGATGATTGTATGCGAACTATAACTTTCATAATAATTATTGTGGTACAACTTAGTAATATTATAGTGCGGAGAGTAAAATGAAGGATTCATATTTCAAGTTATTATTATAATCTTATTTCATTCATGTAACCTGTATTTGTGCACATACTCCCACTCATACTGTAGAAAATAGTCAAACATTCACTTATCCAGTACCAAGTGCTACATCAACCACAACCCTCAATGGAACTACATTCTACAATGATACAACTTTACTTATAGGAGCTGAAACAGTTATTACTGCACAAAGAAACCTGTATATTGGTATAGGAGTACTTGTGTTCATAGTAATACTAATTGGGATGGTAATTATGATTAGTGTAATTACTACAATAGTTTATTTGAAAAGAAATGATAAACAAATGTTGTATACTGGTCAAATTATTCCACATCAATCAGATACTTCAACACTAGCTAAAGGTACGTATGAAAACCATATTGAAGATTACCAGAAAAGAGTTGATCAATACAACATTATACCCGTCAATAGCTTTATAGAGTAGCCACATTTATCAAGATATAATTTGCACTGTATATGTATTAATTCGTTATACTCCAATTGTATAAATTGAATTAAATTAGGGAACTTTATTTTTAGATTATAAATCAAGAGAAGAACATGGAACGTTATTATTTAAGCAATTTAGTATAAAACAATGCTAATTTATGTATACTTTTGTGAGCCACAGGAATGCAATTAACTAGCTTGCTATGGTATTGTGAATTACATTTGTATTATAATGTGGTATATGAATGTCAGTTGTTACTAAAACATATACTGCAGATTCAAACTCTCCTTCTATTTTAACAACTGATAATGAAGCATATTCAGCCTTTCAAGGAAAGAGTGGAGAAACAATACCTGCTGGTTATGCCTGTCATGATAGTGTATTTACGGAAACTAATGCAGCCTATGCATCAGTGACAGAGAACATATATGAGGAATGTGATGCCTATATCAATGCTGAGGAAAGTAAAGGCGTCAATTTTAAATTCCCACTAAGAAGTTGACTATTCATGTGTAATGTAGTGGTTTCCAATGCAAATCACAATACTAGCTGAGATTATTATAAAGCAGTCATTTTTTACCCCAGTTAAAATAAGTAGCAAATCAGTTATCACATAATATTGTTATTGTAGTTATTTTGTTGACATTTAAATTCACACTGTACATTTCCAAATATGTAGTCTGTACATTCATATTTTTAGATTTATTCTTAACATTTCCTTAGTTCCAGCACTCAAAGTAGTGTAAGCTATGTGAATAACAGTAGCTAATGATATTTAAAGTAGATTTAGATGTTGTTGAATATGCATGCAGAGAACAGATAGCAGGGCTCAATGAAATTACAACATGCAATAATAACACATAATGTAACACCTATACAGACTTCTTGGGCAAAATGTCATTTGTTCCACATTAAGAAGAACAAAAGGATCGACAGCACAGATTATTGCATGCATTATAAACCATCTTTTAATTTGATCTGGAGATGTCACTTGGCTTCCCGTGTAGTCTGAGTTGTGCTATTTATGACATTGTCAGAACTATTTGGGTTGTGGAGCTGTATATTGATTAGTGTTTTTTTTTTGTGAAATTTACCTGCTAATAAGTATTATGGAAGAGAGATGAAATCAGCTAATAGTACAGAATAAAATAGACTTTTGTACCTATCAATAGCTATAGCAAAATTAAAAAAAATGGTTCGCTTGGAAAACTAGGCTTGTGTTTATCTTAGAGAAGCCTATTTTAAATAAAGTTATGTTTATCTATTTATATAGCTGAAGGTAAAAGGTAGCCTAATGTAGTTTCGTCATAAAATTAGTTTAACTATATGGACTATTTATGGGACAGTAAGGAAAAAGATGGAAATTTACTGGGAGTAGCATTGCTTCATTTCCTGTAAGAAAACAGTAATGTGTAAATGTGTATTATTTAATTATGGTAATACTCTGGATAAGTATCAGACCAAATTAAGATTGAAGCTAGATTAATAAGTTTTGAAGACCTTCATAGCTACACAAGTTGACACAAAAAGTTATGTTAAATTGTAATGACAGAAAGAATGACTGCTCCAGAAGTTTTATTAAGGATTTTTTTTTATAAATTATCTGTTTAAAATGAATGACATGGTTTAATGTTTCTCGAAGAACTTGACTTTTATATTTAATTACTGGTTTAGAAATTCCAGATATTCCTTAATATTATTGGCAGCAAGCTTTAAACTTCTAATTTAGAAAGTGGATAGAAAAATAATCTGAATGAATTATATCCCTTCAGATAGCTTGTAATATAGCTCCAGCAAATGTTTTTGTTGCCTTTTGAGTAGTTGATAAAGTTTATGCCTATATGCAGGGATTGAATCATATACATCGGGACTCCATTTTACTCATTCTCATTCCAGTTTGACAATAATAAGCAAATATTGTCACTGAATAATTGCTGTTATTTCTTTGTTCTTGTGAAGCTTTCAATTTTGACTGCTCAATGGTATGAATATTTGTTCTTTATTTGGCATTTCATTTTCTTAGTTAGGAAAAAACACAACTAATACCAGCCTTTAAGGTTTATTTTTTTAGTATGAATAACTTAAACTAAAAATATCTGGAATCTCTGAACCAAAACAAAATTGCTTGTCTGCTTTACTAGTTGGTATATAATGTCTTATTAGTAGCAAGCTTTAAATAGACTACATAATCTTATATTTCATTTTAGGACATTGAAACAATTCAATATTGAGTTTAATATTGACTCACAAGGTCAGAGATGAGAACACCACCTGCGCATTATAATTTTTATCATCAAATTGTACTTCCTAGCTTGATGAACACATTAATTTTTTTCTTTTGCAGCTGGAACTGTTAACATTTCCAAGTATTAGCAGCAAAATTTAAATAGATCACATATTATTATTTACTGTCAGTAACAAAATGACTAATAAGTGAACAAATAAACATTTTTTTTAAAACTATAATACGTGAACAATAAAATGGTGATACAAAATCGCTAGCCCTGTGTATGCATCGTACTTTAATTAATGGCAAAGATAGTTACTTGGTAATTCAAAATGCTTGCAATTCCCTGGTCTTCCCAACATCTCAGAAGATTCTTAACTTCTTGGGAAACATAGCTATTCAGGGCAGAATTAAACACAATACTATTGGTAATGCACAATTATTTCTTCAATCTCTCTCCACTTAGCTGGTCCCTGTTAGCTTATAGCTAACGAAATTCTTCACATACTGACTCATCAAGTGATTTTTAATCACTTCGTTGCACATATCCGGCTATCCAGCAATATTCTTAACTGCTTAGCAACTACAATGCGCACTAATTAGCAGTGGAAGATACCGTGCATCCTGAAGTAGTCGTATTGCCTCTAATTAGCTGTGAGTCCCTAGCGTCCTGTTCCGTTCCCCCATCAACGTCCTTGGCTTGTCCCTCCGCATAAGCTGTCAACGCTGCATATCAACAAAAAAAAACTGTAACTACGCCGTTATTTGACGTTTTTGCCCTATCTCCGCTGTTGGGAAGAGTCCATTGGATAGGTTGGGTACTTCAAGATGCTTCTGTGTATCTCTACTTTCATATTTCTACTACTAATCATGTCTCCAATATTGGGTAAGTACTGAAGCTAATTTAATTTAAGATCAGCTTGACATAAGTAAAGTCTTCTTTCTTTTAGCTAGATATTATACTGGTTATGAGCAACACATTATTGACAAAAGCTATTTGTACACAACATAGCCAATGTGGTGGAAAGTGTTTTTTTGTGATCCTGGCTCACAATACTGTGGTTATTACTTAAGTAAACGTGCGTTTGAAGACTAAACTAGTGGAGTATTTTCTGCACAAATGGCGAGTGAGCCATTGCACAAGTAATTGAAATGAGGTAAAACCTGTTTAAATCCGATAAAGTTGATTTTTACCATTGCAAGATCTGTAACAATACATTTATTTAGTTTGCCTGAAGTTTAACATGTTTGCCTAAACTCAATGTTTTAACTTCTATTCACCTAGATTTAGGGATGTATTATTGGCCATTTAACTGCAAGTTAAGTGGGGTTAATGCTAGGCGAGAACTCCTACGATTTGGGTGGGGGTCATTTGTGTGGGTCGGTATAGGTGTGTGGGGCATGACTTCACGTGAGGTCAAGCGGGAGAAAAGCAGGTTGACTTGCCTGGTGTGGTTAGTCTACCCTCCGTGGAAAAAGTGAAGGGTGTGGCAAAAATTCTAACTGCAAAATGCCTACCCACCCACACCTTACTGAGTATAGGACTACGGGAGAGAAGCGCTCTGTCTGGTACTTGTTTTGTTTGTTTGTTTGTTTTTTTGTTTTTGTTTTTTTTTGTTTTTTTTTTTCACACTCCGGCGTGTAACCTTGTGCTGTCTGCCGTGATACAGTGTGTCGCTGGGATTAAATGGGGCATCTGCCCTGCCCCATGTAATTGCTCCGAGCCAGCACAGTTGGCCTGGGGGTGGGGCTTCCAGCGGCCACCTTGGCCAAACCACTCAGCAGAAATGCTGCGGAAGTATATAGGTATTAATAGATGTGGGGTACTGGGAGGTAGCTATGGGAATTGGGTAAGTAGAATAATATGTCACCGAGCATGCAGCAGGAATGGGACCATGAGTTGGGGCGAGGTGATATTCCTTTGGAGTAGGATGGAGCTACAGGATTAATCAGACCATTTTTTCCTTGAAGTACTACAAGTATGTAGCCATTGACACTTAATTTTAGTTTACACAGTATGGAATTAGATATATGGTCTCTCTCTTTCACAGGCTTTTTTTTAACAATACAGAATTAAAATATTTGGTTGCCACCTGGAATCGAACCCAAGACCGCTTACTTAACGCACAAGCACTCTGTCACTGAGCTATGACATCCAGCTGGCAAACAATCTATATAGTTATATTTTTGAGGGTGCTGTGATACTGCCCACATGCTTAGTGAATTTTGGTTGCTAAGGAAAATCTTTTTGGGTTTCTTTTAACTGTTGAAATTACTGGTCATTGTGGTAGAAGTCAAACCTCCATAATTTAGAAGTTAAAAGGGGTACTGCCATGTTACACTCTCAACAGACCAATGGAAATTTTTTAAAAAAATTCTATTTATTGGTGGAATTTTTTTACTCTGCGAATTTATCACTTCACAATTTCTTTCTCAATCTTTTTTACTCATCGATGTATTCCCTCTCTTTCACAGGTTATTTTTTTTAACAGTTAAGAATTAAAATTGTTTTTCGCCACTGGGAATCAAACCCAAGACCACTTGCTTGATGCACAAGCGAAGTAAAAAATGGCTGAGTAAGAAACTGTGAAGTATGGAATTACTTTCTTGCTTCAATTTTCCCGAGTAATAGTAGCTTAAAATAAGCTTTTCTAACCATCTAGATGGGACCAGTAGCTCCTGACAAAAAAAAAACACTCACGCTCACTTACTAATAAATGACCAATTTATTTGGAATGACTTATAGAATGCCAATAAGTAACCACTGCCTGTGACTTTTTGTGACTTGAAAATATCTACGGAATTATAGCACATTTGTACCATATGCTTGCTACACGAAACTCGTGGGAGCCTAAAGCTGTAAAAAAATAAAAATGGAAGCTAATTGTTTCAGTGTTACTCTTAACTAAGCATCAGGGTGACCCAACTTTCACACACACTTATTTGTGAACTATAAATATTTTCCTTAGTGACTAGACTGGTGGATGGATTTTAGTAAGAATAATTACTGTTAAGTGGGGTGTTTGGTATGACAAGCAGAGCAATAACCAAGATAACTTGTCACTGCCACAAATTTGGATGGAAAATGGTCTCAGGTAGGTCAGATCATGTAAGAAACAACACGTCACGAAAAGGGATAAGAAATACAATTTCCAATACAGATGAATATCAATAAACCAAATGATTCTATTTAGTGGAGTATGAGGTGAGATTGAAAGCCAAGCGAACACAAAATGGTAGATTCAAAGTACAAAAATGAAAAATGTGTATCCTATCACATAATAAAAAATAGCCCCAATTTTTTATCATGATGTCCCTGAAAGTACCTCAGTCTCTTCTTTCACTCACCAAATACTTATATTAACTAGCACATGTTATTATTGCTGATATTGTAAATTAAAACATCTTGAATATTAAATATATCTGTACATTACCAAATACAAGAGATACTATGGTAGTTTACAAGATAAAAAGTGAGTAAAAAAGAAGCATCAAAACAAATTTAAACACTAATAACTAGCTGTTAATCCTACAGATAATTCTAATAAATACAATATTGAAATGAGACACCAGAGGTGTGAACCCTCAATGCTGTTAAACACTACCTACCTATTACAATATAAAAGAACAAGCAATTGTTTAGCTTAATGGAGCATCAATATAGCTCGAGCAATGAAAATGGTACATGGAAATGCTGTCTTCACAAGAGAAGAAGTTAAACCAGCCAGAAACACTCACTGGTATACATTTTCAGCGCAAAACTTCACTTCTTTCAACTTCGTTAACTTCCCTGAGCATAAAGCAAACTATGCCACTGGCTGCAGTAAAGTAAATAATTTTCTCACATGATTATGACATAATGCTAGGGGTGCGTAACCCATATAGGCTGAAAGCTTCCCATTTTATCAACAATATTAGCCTGAAAAAAAAAGCACATTAAAAGGTCCTAAGTCTTCATTCTGAGTAAGTTCATACCTACAGTTAATTGTCAGTTCACCAAAATCAGAGCGTGATAGACAGACACACAGGCAGACCGACAGGACAGCTACCTTAACTCTCTGGGCATGCGCGTTGAGGGTTAATAATTGTTGAGACACAACATTTTACTGGGTTGGCTGAATAATTTAACTGTTGCAAAAGTTCACCATTACCAAATACTGCAAATAAATATAGAGTTTGTATGACATATAACTGGATCTATGATATCGCAGTACAAGTTTCATCATTGAGCCAAGATTTAATAGTGTTATAAAATTTATGAGGCAAAGCGGTGACATGCATTGAAATAATATTGTACATTTAAATTGACTACATTGACTTGGTCAACAATTCTTTGAGAATACATCTATACTTTTACAAAATGTTTTACAGTGTCATCATCTTATGAATGGAGATGCTCACTTTTGGATACAGTCAACAACAAATACTATCTTCCAGACTTAGGAGGGACAGCTTCAGTATTGGGATATACATGGGAACAATCTGCTGATGGTGTTACTTATATCTATGATGTAGATGAAAGTACATTGAATTGTAGTGGGACTGTGACTGCTGTGGAATTCTGCTATGTTACAACTTCTGCGACTAGGAGGAATGTATTTGATTTGCTAATATTAACACGTCAAGACAGCAACAGTATTCGTGTAACTAAGTCTATTCCAATTAGTTTTCAGCCTTCTTTAGCTCAATGTGACTCATCTGACTCATCTGAATGTTGCTACACAATAACTTTACCTGAACTAGATCAGTTTAATCTTCCTACATCAAATTTTCTCATTGGAATGGTAAATGTAGAGACTCCAAATTTAGCCGCACCATTTACTGGTGTATACTCAAGATTTGAAACACCATCATATCAACTTTCAGTTGGCCGACCTTCAGTCAATAGTATGTTGACTCTTAGTGGAGCAATCACTCATCCCTTGCGTCTCATGTGGTTTCATATAAGTAAGTAATTTCACAATTTCTTTCTCAGCCTTCTTTTACTCACTAGATGTATTCTCTCTCTTTCATAGGCTTTTTTTAAGTATTCTCTCTCTTTCACAGGCTTTTTTTTTATGTATTCTCTCTCTTTCACAGGCCTGTGAAAGAGAGAGAATACATCTAAGTAAATATTCAACAATAATACTCATTGAAACACATATTTAATGCTTTGATTGCATCAGTTACAATACAATTTATTCAATTTTGTAATATTATATAATATAAATGGCTCAATTTGTCAGCTTAAGAGAGATAGACATGTTACTACGTTTATGCACTTGCTAAACTCAATGCAACATTTTGGATTTAAACATTCATCTTAGATAATTTTGCAGTGCAATAAATTTGAATGGCTTCAATAAATCTAAGCAGTTTATGTACTGAGACACAGCAAGTATGACATCAAGAACTGATAGTGTACACTAGCAGTGACAATGTTTTTATTATCAGGATAGCTTCTGTTATTCTTTGTAATAGCTAGGATTTATGCATTCCAGTGGGAGTACACAATAAATGACAAAAACAAGAAAACTATAGTCATTGTAATAATAGCATGATGGATACATTTACACTGAGTACAACAGAAAAACAACTATATCCACATAACACTGTTAATGTTAACATAACAATTGGACATAAATCCATGCTCATTACAATGCATGTAATTGTCTTATCCATGTCACATATGTGTTCTTACTTAACTCAATGCAATATGATTGTCTGACTTCGTGAAGTTGTACAACTTCAAAGATATAAGTTGTTGTATTGAGTATGTAGTTATCAATTTTGTATTTCTGTGGATTTTATTGCTTACTTTAGCACACACACATATTCTAGTTGATTATCTATTTCATGTGGTTTTGCAGCTCCGTTTTCTTATTCCACCACTGAACATACAACAGATCCAGCAACTTTACTGCTTACCACAACCCCAGACAGTACAACTGATTTAAAATCAGAAGCTTCACCTACCAATATTAATGACATAACTACTACGTTAGATTTACAGTCAGACCTTCCCTCTACCCCTGTCAATTATGGTGGTACTACTTCATATCCAGTATCAGAAGCTGCATCTACCACAATACGTGACAGGATCACACCAGAGACTACCTCAGCATCTGTCCACAATGGTACAACTCCAGTTGTGACATTAGAAACAGTTCTTACCTCACAAAGAAGCCTCTTTATTGGGATAGGAGTACTTGTGTCTATCATAATACTAATGGGGATGATTATTGTAATTGGCATAATCATAGCAATAGTTTACGCGGACAAAAAATATGTACGAGCAATAGATAATGGCCAAGGTGATTCTCACCAATTAGAGACACCAACACAAGCAAAAGTATGTATGAAAACTGCATGAAATTATTGTTAGTAAAAGTTGATATATGACATGTAAACTATCAGACTATTAGATATTTCAATAGAATTCTTTTAGCAAAATCACTGATGCAATACCATGTGATATTTAATTAGTGATTGAAATGAATTATGACACTTTAATTACTGATTCCAAAGTTCTTAAATTAATTTTTGTTTTAAGATTGTATATCAATGCAAAAGAATAGACATAGTTTGACATATTTAGTAAAAGGGCTATTATGAAAATATACTTGAATAAATGAGTTGATTACTATGACAGAAGTAAACTATATAATGCTTTGGTAGAGTACTTTTATCAAGAACAATGGTCAATACGATTTATTTTGTAATTCTTTTAATCAAAGCAGTAATTTTAAGGAATGAGTATTAGCAATTAAAGAGAATGTCATGGGTGATTGAGCAAAGTTGAAATAAGTGAAATATTTTAGATTCTAGTTGAATGAAACCAAAAGCTAGTTTGCCATTGGCATTGGGTATCTTGTGCTGGTAATCTGGTGTTAAACATCAGTACCCAATTTGTCCAGCTGAATACCCATTATGTAACCAATCATTCAGTTAAACGATGCTACTGAACAGGTGTGTTAGGCTGACCTACCAATGGAACTCACATGGGGTTGTAGCCCCACTTTGAGATGGAGGATTTGGTATCAATAGTTCCTTGCACTGATTTAGGGTAATGCATTGACCCACTCATAAAGTTGACAGCCCGGCAACTTATGGGGGAGAGTCAAATTCCTTCAGTAAACAAAGTAAGGGTTTTAATTAGTGTGTTAAAATTTATTTTTATTGAAATGATTGCACAAACAACAGTTAAAATCAAAAGGCAGAGTTAGGAGGGCTTCCTATGACATGATAAAGGAATTAAAGCATGAGAGTTTTACAGTCAATGAGTAAAATTAGTTAGGTGTGTGTATAAAAAACATGCTAGTTGTGATAAGTATGTTGCTAAATAGAAATATTTCTGTATCCCTTTGATGACCATTCAGTCCTGAACATTATGAATGCTGTTTATGACAGATTTAAGATTGACATGGTATTTTATTTCAGATCCAAACTCTCTTGCTATATTGACAACTGACAATGAAGCATATTCAACTTCACAAGGAAAGAGTGGAGAAATACCTGCTGCTTACACTTGTCACGATTCTATTTTTACTGAAACGAATGCAGCATATGCACCAGTGACAGAGAACACGTATGAGGAATGTGATGTTTATATGAAAGCTAAAGAAAACATTGATGATGGTTTAAACTTACCATCAGAAGCAGCTGACTACTATTATACTTGATGTAGTTTCCATTACACATCACAGATGAGTTGATTTCTACTATTAAAACAAAGTTATCAATAGATAATTTCTTTTTTTATTGACATTGCAATTCACATCATACATTTTCATTTTCACTTAGTCTGTGCATTCACATTTTGAGATTAATTTACATTTTTGTAGTTTAAGCACTCAATAGTTCATGTTGTGTATAATAAATGAAATATTATTAGGAATAGCAGATTTTGTATCTTGGATGTCATGCAGATAAAGACATTATGGCAGGACTAACTTGAATACAACCTGTAAAAATAGTCCATAATCTATGCAAACTTCTCTACAATTGTATCACATATAAGGAAAGATTGGTGATTGTGTCAATTCACTCACCACTAGCTGGAATTATGGTTCGATTTGGAGATGTGTGTGATAACTGACAGTAAACTATAATCAACGACAACCACAACAAAGAAAAAATGAGTCCTTTATTAGAAACAAAATGAGCATGTGAATGATACATAAAAAGGACTAAAGAGGGTGGAGTTTGATCCAGAAAGTCAATCTTTAAGTACACACTTTTCAATACTCCCACTGAATTGATAGATTGAATTCCAAGCACCCAGGAGAGGCTTGGTTAGCATATCCGCGCACATGTCTTGAGTTGTGCAATACTGAAGATCAATGACTACACACTGGAGAGTTTCATGAACATAATGATGTCAGATATCGATAAGTTTCTTGGCTAAGTAATCACACCTTGTATCAATGAAATACAACCTGTAGAAGTTGAACTACCGAGTTCAGAAATAACCTTTATCAGCCAAGTTGCTCCTTGTGCTACTAGACAAAGTGCATACTCATACCTCTGAAATTGATAGGGCAATAACGGCTCGCTTGTTAGATGCCCAGCTTGTTGCTCCAGAAACCATATCGAAGTAGACAATCGGTGGACCAGATCCCTTCTGATATCTTAATCCAAGGTTGACTGCAGATCCCTTCAAAATTCTTAGATTCATTTCACTGCTGTAAGATGAGCTCTAGTGGGATTAGAGTTAAAACTTTGAAATGACTCCCACTGCATGGGAAATATCAGGTTACATAACCAGCTCAATGAGTAAAATTCCTACCATTGACTGATGTGTATTGGCTAGCTAGAGTCTACTTCCTTGCTCACACTGATATTTTTTTAACTAGCCTCACATTTACATCAGCAGGTATTTCAACTGAATTCACAGCCTATTTGTTCAAAATATTCATAGTGTATTGCTTCTGATGTATTTCAATTGATCCACTGTCGCCCTATAAACTGCTTATTATTCTAAACAATAATGTAATAAAGTACCCATATCCTTAATTTGAATTTCTAGACTCTGCTGAACTGCTTCCATTACTTCACTTGTCCTAGTGATGATGATAACCTATCAACATACATAGGAATTACTGTACTAGATTTCTGAGCTCTGATGTAACTATAGACATATGTACTGTGTTTGAGCCTAAATTCTCTGAGATAAATAATGCACAGCTTTGTTTCAACATAGACGAGCTTGTTTTAGCCCATAATTATTTAGTTTGCAAACCAAGTGTACCATTCCAAGTATACCATATTCTCTTGTTTTCTCTTATTATATATTTCTTCTTCAAGCTTCCCATTCATCATAGAGCCTGTATCCCTTTGAATTTTTGCTGTAACCTGCAAAACAAATCTTTCTTGCTTTTGACTTTCAGAGTCTGGAATATTGGCACATGCCACACCCACATACCCTAACATGTTTAATGTTGGGTTTCTTTCCATACCACATATCATATGAGATTTTATAACTTTGAAGAGCTTCAGTAAATGTCCTGTTCATCACATATTATGTTGCAGTTGGTACAACTTCAGCCCAGTAAGAATTAGGTAAGGGTATGTATTGATCTAGCCAATATTTGGCGAGTTCTGTTCATTCTCTCTGCAACACCACTTTGCTGACGATTGTGAGGGATTGTCAATTCATGATGGATCCTTTGAGGTCAAGTAAGCATAAAATCTTTAGATAAGTTCTATTGTCTGTACACAGAGCACCTGTTTTCTTTTGAGTCATAAAACACCTCTGATTTCTTCTTCAAAAAATACATTGCACAACAGTGAGAATTGTCAGTCGGTACAGTTCTAGCTAGTATAGTTCAAGCAAGTACAGTTCTAGCCAGTATAGTTAAAGCCAGTACAGTTCTAGCCAGTATAGTTCAAGCCAATATAGTTCAAGCCAGTATAGTTCGCCAGTATAGTTCAAGCCAGTATAGTTCGCCAGTATAGTTCTAGCCAGTATAGTTCTAGCTAGTATAGTTCTAGCCAGTAGTTCAAGCCAGTATAGTTCTAGCCAGTATCTACCCAGTACGTTCAAGCCAGTATAGTTCGCCAGTACAGTTCTAGCCAGTACAGTTCTAGCCAGTACAGTTCTAGCCAGTACAGTTCTAGCCAGTATAGTTCTAGCCAGTATAGTTCTAGCCAGTATAGTTCTAGCCAGTATAGTTCTAGCCAGTATAGTTCTAGCCAGTATAGTTCAAGCCAGTATAGTTCTTGCCAGTATAGTTCTACCCAGTACGTTCAAGCCAGTATAGTTCTAGCCAGTATAGTTCTAGCCAGTTTAGTTCTACCCATTATAGTTCTAGCCAGTACAGTTCTACTAATTATAGTGCACCTTTACCAGTCTCATGGTGTTAAGGGCCTAGTGTCCATACTCAGGTTAGCAAATTTAGGAAGAATTGCGCCTCGAATCTGATAATACAAGTTCTTCTAGAACTGTACTGGCTAGAACTATACTGGCTTGAACTATACTGGATGGTACTTTCCTGCACAGACATACATATTTCATCTGCAAACATCAAAATAGATATTCTGCCAATAGATAAGAGGCTATTCTTGTGTTCATTAATCAGAAATTCCCATAATTATATCTACATGTTATTTGGTTCCTTAGGAATTGAGATCATTTACATCACCACCTACAACTCCGACAACTTCAAATCAACCACCATCAAAGCCAGACAAAATGGCAAGTTTACGCAGTAAAACATTTACCAATGCATATAGAACAAATTTTGTATATGGCATTGTTACAATATCGGAGAATTTACAATTTTTACAATTAATTTTATTATAAACTACAAAGCACAGACAAACAGTGCAACACAATATTGTGATAGAGAGAGAACTCTAGCTAACAGTAGTCTGCAAATAGAGTAATTCAATAACTGTATCCAATAATTCATTAAGAAAGAATGAATAAAGAATAGAGAATATGCTTATAGCAATGCTTAAATATTAGTTTGTGTACTAGAATGTTCTAACTCATTTAAACACACTATGAGATTGAGGACACTCCCTACAGTTTAGAGTTAAGTTATTTCTTTAGCATAGACAGTGTTGCAGGAGCAAAATAGTTTTGACTGGTTGTATCTGACCATCAATGTCTTGACAATCACCAATTTTCTGAGGCTAAAAAATATTTGCTGTATGATAGTGACTAGGAAATACATTTAGCTTAAAATTGCGCATATTTTAGCTTTGAAATTTCATTCTCCTCAAATGCACCATGTATTAGAGGTAATTTACAGCTTTCATTTAGTTATTAGAAAATAAATATCACTGCAATTTAAGTAATATTTGGTATGTGAACACCCTTTCAACCCATCTCTCCTCTTTCTTTTACTTCTTGCTTTACCTTGCTTGAACCCTCCAAAATCTATCTCACTTGTTCAGCTGGTAAATCATCTCTCATCCTGGATAGTGCAACTTGATTAGCTTCTTCTCTTTCACATTCTAACCTATGCTGCTGCATGCAGCTTTATGATCCCGGCATATCATTATTGTTTTGCATCTTACAGTAAGTAGGAATACAACATATCCTCAAAGCAATATATTTTATTTTAAAGGCAGCTTGTAAACAATCATTTTGGGATTGATTCCTTTGTAGTAGCAGAAATTGTGGCAAAAATACACAATTTCCATTCCATTAAAGTGTTTTCTTATGGCTTATTAAGACACTTTACTCATAATTGAGCATTCAATGCGTATGAAACTGTATATTATGAGATCCAAAGATGCAAACTGGCCTTCTAAACTGATTCAGTGAGTAAATAACACAAGTGTGGCTTTAAAATAGTTTTTGATACCAAGTATGTTTAAAATTTTTCTCAGCCTTGTTATACTCTTAAGATTACTCTCTCTCTTACACACACTTACAATATGATTATAAACCGATAACAAGTTTGGCTGTGATAATTATATAGCTATAAGCCCTATGGAAATTAATTGTAATCTGTATTCAATTTAATTGTGCTCCAATTTGTGGGGAAACATAGTATTATAAATACGGGGGAAAATAATAAACACTATAGCTATTTTCTTATCTTTTGAAGTGATCTTATTAACTTTAGCCCCTTTTAATGTTTATAGTTTTTCAATAACCTCATCTAAGTCTATGCCAGTGTTACTAGGAGACTACGTTACCCTAACTTGCTCTATCTACAACTCCAACAGTGAAACCATAGTTTATTGGTTTCTCAATGACACTATTCCATCTGGGCAATCTACAAACACATTATGTCATCTCTGGAGTTCAACTCAGTGATCTAGGGTACTATTAAGTGTGGAAATATTCCTAACTACAAACAATTGGAAAGATTTCATGTGTATTGTGCAGTTAAAAATCCGAGTTTCTTTACCAGCTAATTAATTGATGTCCCTGCCAAATTTAGACACAATAGTAGTTTTTTTAGCCAATAAATGGAACATCCTATTTAAAGACTTTTTGATGTAATTTTCTTGAGCGATTCCAAAGTTGATCTCTCTAAGGAATACATTTAAGCAATATGTTCCTAAACCACAAGATTATGAGAGACATAGACAACTGGCTTCCCCTAAACTAATCTATTAAAATTTACCCTTATATTGGATCTTGTTCGACCATGTTTCTGATTCTCATTGAAGGGGGGAAATTGTCAAGAAGAAACATAAGACATGGAATTACCATTAATTTTACATTTATCGGCTGAAAAAATTGAAAACTGCTATTTATTATTATTATTATTATTATTATTATTATTATTATTATTATTATTATTATTATTATTATTATAGCAAATTTTTCTCTAATATTATAATTATTTCAGCCAAGAATGAATGAATCATTATGGTTATTATTATTAGTAGTAGTATTGTTATTATTATTATTATTATTATTATTATTATTATTATTATTATTATTATTATTATTATATTAGCAAGAGTAACTGAATGTCATTCTTTTTTTTATTATCCTGAATAAAATTGCAGAGATAATCGAAGAACAAACCACAGTTGTAATTTCTCCACATTGTAACAATCAGGAACAGATAGATAGAACTCAACGGGGAGTGATTCAGTTGTTAGTGAGAGATTATGGTGCCAGCCCATTTGGGAGAGTTTGAGTATATCCTGCTACTTCATGTCAGCAAGTCCATGAGGCCCACCCGTTGCTGGAGTCTGGAGAAAACTGGATCTCTACTAATGGGGAAGAACCTATTAAAACACTGCAATTTCTGAAAATACTGTATTTCTTAATTGTATATTTTTTATGCCTGAATTTCCACATTAGAGTGACAAAATTATATTTACAATAATATTGTATATCAATCTAAAATTTTTCTGCAGTTCATAGTGTTATTATATAGTGATATAATAGAGCCTGTGAGTTTATCAATGAAAGATGAAAGACAACATTTTAAATTATAGATAATAATTAACAATAATCTTTTGATTTAGTATCACTAACAACGTGTTTAAGCACCAACAGTAAGTTAGCTACATTATATCTATATCATCCACATTTCAAAACTAGCCTTAAGATATATGCAATTTGCTTAGAAAGCTAATATTTTACAATTAAACGGATGCATAGACACAAATAGTGTCTTAGAATTCTTAGTTCTGACAGACTACTTGAAAATATTTTTGCATAATTACATGTATTTG
>WLWI01002237.1_pt1 | contig 16740 bp, 13 predicted proteins | sample 6701501 | NCBI WGS metagenome assembly WLWI01 (sample SAMN12718690, study PRJNA515312) | sponge metagenome | isolation source: marine sponge | host: Mycale hentscheli | place: New Zealand: South Island, Marlborough, Capsize Point | collected 2014-11-01
AGCTGCACTTATTTAAGTCTGCTTTAAAAAATGAGAAAAAAAATAATCTACTGTTTTGGCCCCTTCACTTTCAAATACTTAGTGCTTCAAATCTGACCACTTATATTCCTACGTCTCCACTCACTTTCAGCACTCTAGTCATCCATTAGGAGGATAGCCCCCACAAATCATGGATTAAACAAATGAATAAAATAATGCACCTAAAGCCGATGTGCCCCTCCTACCATTAGCCGATATGCCCCTCCTACCATTAGCCGATGTGCCCCTCCTACCATTAGCCGATGTGCCCCTCCTACCATTAGCCGATGAAGTAGTATATTAAAAATGTAAATCAAAAGCAAACAACGCACGTGCTACAAAAACATTAATGCCACATTATTTGTGAAACTTTCATGTAAACAAAAATTAAGTTTTCCTATTGTGTGTGCATGTGTGGGTGTGTTTATGCAGTGTATATGATTCACACTAATACGTGTGCGTGTGCAATGCCAGTATATATGTGTGCGTGCTTTGTGTGTGTGTGTGTCCATGTGTATGAGTGTGCACGTGTGTGTGCATGTGTGTGTGTGTGTGTGTCCATGTGTGTGTGTGTGCACGTGTGTGTGCATGTGTGTGTGTGTGTGTTAACAGTACATGCCTGTCAATCCCCATACTGCCAGCCACCACCATCCATCCATCCATCCATGGCCCACCAGCAACTACTCTGACCAAATATGTCATGGAATAATTGGAGCATATCCATATGGGTTCCAGGAAGGGTTGTACTTCCTGAGGCCATGATGACTTATATAGACATATCACAATACAGGAGTAGCTAAAGTATTAGTGTCATCATAATTACAGTCACCACATAACACTAGCCATAGCTGGCAGCATTACAGACCTTTAGAATATCATTGCAGAAAATGGGATTGGCTACTACACATTAAAATCAAACTAATTCTTTTGCTCCTATAAATTAACATGCACTATGTTTATAGCTATAGCTCACCCCTCGAGCACTTGCACCCACGGTACCCTTGACTTTCGAGGCTTTGAACTTGAGCAGCCCTCGCTTCACAACATCCGACTTTGCTTGTTTCCCATCATCTATAAACGAGTTCGCTGCAGCCATTTTAGTTGATTCGCAACGCAACTATGCCTCACGCCCACGGTGTTAACATACTTATCTAGCTCTCTGAACAAACACTTTTTTCTACCGCTGAACGACCCCGCCTCTTAATTAAGGGTGGAAGGGGTAACTTTTGATTTCCGCATACCGTTTATATAGCTTTCTTTTGTTAGAGCGACCTTTTACCTACAATCGAGTGTATCAAATTGGTCGGTCGGCGGTCGGTACGGTATGGTTGCGCCCACTCACGTGATGACTTCTCTAAAGACACTCCCCCCCCCCCCCATAGTAGAAATTCATCTTATATGCGCAGTGTGCGATTGAAGGAAGAAGGTTTTTCTGACTGAAGTAAACTTTCTATTCACTAATTCAGGTACATTATTTAGTGTTGTAACTTCAGTTGAGACCGGCTACTCGGCGGCAGAACTAGCTTGTAGGTATGTAAGGTTAGCGGCCAGGGTGCGGAATATTGCTACTGCCCGGGTATCTTGCCTCTTGGTAGGGACGTCAATCCATAACGCTGACTTTTGTCCGTTGTTATAGAGTTCTCAGACGGTTGATTATCAGTGCCTTTGCTGGTAGGAACTTTGAGGGGAATGGCAGATAATGACATCGTCCGGAGAGGCTACTTGAATGTTGTACAACCTAAAGGAGGAGTGGTGAGTGTTTATATGATATTTTTTGTGTTGGCTACCAGTTCAAATGTATTAGTGCCTGGTATTATGGGTGTGTGAACACTAAGTATATTTAAATACAGCTTGTAAGGTGCTACCTTAGCAATTTATGAATGAAAGCTATCATTGTTAGTACTGAGGGCATACGTTAGCGCTGACATCCTGGGTTTCATATACAGGTAGGATTTAAGTTTTAGTGGATAGGAAGCAGCTGGTGCCTAGTGTTTCCCACAAACTGAAACACATACACTGGCCAACTCTGTATGGTGGGAGTAGCCACTGGAAACTGGTTTCATGGGCTTCATTAAGGAAAACAATTCATTTGCTTTCAATTAATTCTGTTGGGATATATTTTAACTTTGGATTCCCATTTTCAATCACCAGGGAGATCTTGGGTTCTATTAGAGTTTTAGCTATGAGACTAATGTCAGGGTGATGCCACTGTGCAATGTGAGATATGGTGGAAGATGACAGATGAAGCCTTGCAGGGAAGTGGCAAAGCTTTCCTTATGTGAATTCTATTTGTGTGAATCAGCTATAGTATTTATGACTTTTTTTTTAATTGTTGATAACACGTTTTCCTGCTCTTATTGTTTATTTATTTGTTAGAATTTGTGGTCATTGCTATAGTAGCCGTGAGTCATCGGATATAGCTGTGTGTACTTTACTTGTATTTTTGTAAACTGGTGGTACTCTGATTGGCTCAACTTGTTTCATTCTAATCTGGGACTTTGAGCAAACCTTTAGTTGGTTTTCCTGGTGGGTGTGGTTGTAAATGGGTGCGGTCAATGGTGGTTGGGTATGCTCTATCTGAGAGTATGTTTTGTCAAGGTTAGGTGGGGTAGTCAATGATTATTTTAAAGCATCTCTTACTTTATTTATTTATTTTATTTATTAAAAGCTTTACAACCAGTAGAAAGTGAGGTGGTATGATAAAAGAAAAGAATGGTGCAGTGAGGTGGCTGAGGGTCAGGCTCTAAGAGCTAGAGCTGCCAGAAAAGAAATGAAAGAGAAAATTAAAGAGAAAAGTTAAAAGTGGAGGAACAACAGTTGTCACATGGACACAATGAAGAGAAATTGGTCCTTTATTCCCACTGGCTTGGGATGCATTGTTACAGAGTAAAGTGACATTATTTCATAAATAAGGGTAGATTTGTCTTGAGATAAAAGGGCAAAATTTTGACTGAACTGTGTTCCATTATAACAGGAGTTCTGGTGATGCAGTCTGCAATAATGAAGTGTCAATGACTTTGGTCTGTTCTTCTTGTTAATGTTGTCCTGTAGGGTGGTGTCTGAGTTTCATGAATGATGTAATGAATGGCTGGGCCTCACAAGGTCGTGCTGTTAAATGTATGCACACACATACACACACATGTACACATACGCACACATATTGGTACGCATCATTACACACACATGCGCACGCAATTATTCATTCAGGCATGCACTCACACATGCGAACACAATGAAGTGCCATTCTTAAACATCACCAGTGGACCATACATTGGTACGAGACGTTTCTTCCAGAACTAGTATGCCTACACTATTTCTAATGCTTGCTCCAATTACGTGCATGCAACACTTGGTCAAGTCATTGACTACCAGTCCCGTATTAGAGGTTGTTATTATTTTAGAATAAAACATATTGTTCCTCTGTTTTTAACCCACAGAGTTATGTTCATTACTGCCGTCTCAGCGGGCACACATAATTCTGACTTGTATCTGTGAACTGATAGCTACCTTGTTTTCATTATCCTCATCTATTAGGAGCTTTGAACATTTACTGAGTACTACATTGTGGCTGGTCAACTCGATTGTTGTATTTAGTGAAGTACATTTCATGAGAAACGTTTAAAGTGAGTCCTTGGACAACCTGTGGTGTTAACAAAGTGTTGTTCCTCTGTGGTATCAGTGTTACCATTCTTCCTCTGTCTTTGTATCTATAGCAACACGGTAGCTGTGCGTTGGATTTATTTTTTATCTGTTATGCGGACAGACATCGTTTAATTTTCTGCCAACTCTACTTGTACTGATGTTTGTTATGTAAACACACATGCACGCACTCTCTGGATTGTGTTGTGATAAAGCATAGGTGTATGTACGCGTATATATATAGAGAGAGAGAGAGAGATAAAATGTGATGGCATGACCGCAGACACTATCATCGTCACACTCAGGAGTTTTTCATTGCTACTGATAACTAGCTTGTGATATATATCTAAGGTGGTATTCTTTCTTCTTCTTTTTTCAGTTTATAATGTTAGTCTGTGATGTACAGAGCATAATGGTTTAATATCTGCACCTTGCTAAGCTTGTGTGCTTGAGATGGGAAACGTTTTGGCCATTTTTATAAATATTGGCATTAACTTTGGAATGGCACTCTTCTAGATCCAGACCCCTTCACGCACTGCCCGTATGAATATTTAGATGTCATTGGACAGCAAAATCAGAACATTTTATTGTAACTGCAGTAGAAAACATTTTTGTCAACCATTCCATTCAAAGAACATCAAATTACACCTCCTTATGTAGTATTAGTATATATCTCTATCAAACACTGCATCCAAAATCTTTCCAATAATGGTTTGGTTGTTGTTGTTGTTTTGTTGTTTTTGTTTTTTTACTAATCAAAAAATAACTATTTAAGCAATTATAAGCATAGGATAGATTATCAAGAATTTTTCACCATGAATTGAGCAATCTGATTGGACAGTTTGAACTTACCATGGTGAATTTTTTTAATTTCCTCCTTTTTTCCATCCGCATATGTATGTTAGACTGGTGCCATACATAATCAATTGACCAACACACGTAATACAACTCCCAAGTGCCCCTCTCTTCTCTCCTACCACTTGGCCAATTCATCGTGTAAATATTAATTTAATGTGCATACATATTTTACTGCTTTGTCAGCAGATAGCCTGTACGCTAAGTTGGGAAGTTTTGTTTGTTGATCGCGGTTACTTACCAAACACAGTTTTGTAATGTTGATGCAAGTGTGTGGACACATCCATACTTAGGATAACACAAGATGTTACTGTCCATATTTAGGATAACAATGATTATAGCACAAGATGTTATTGACCGGAGTTCTAAAATACACTTGAGTCAGTTAGAGGAGCATGTGTAGCTCTGTAGGATACTTGTTAGACGGGGTAACCAGTGTTTCCCAGCTGTGTAAAAGGGCACACACACACACACACACACACACACACACACACACACACACACACACACACACACACACACACACCAGTCAAGGTTCTATCTAGAAATTTTGTAATTTTGTCTCGGGTAGGGAGAAGCTTGGGTAAGCTCACATGTTGTAATTTGAATTTGGTTTCAACAGCACACTTCACACACATGCAAGTATCAAGGAGGAAGCTATAAAGTGTGAAGGAAAACTTTTCCCACCCTCCCACACACTTCCCATGGAATCCTCTGTACACATGCACATACTCACATGATCTGCACATGTGTCCACCCACACTGTCTCTACAGTGTTGAACAACTGAGAAATGGCCACCTGTAGTAGTAAGTTACTGTTGAAATTACACTCTATGAACTAATATGATTCCGTAAAATTAAAGATGATCATTTCACCATTTATGGCATACTCAACCCAGCCAATACTGCTGACACTATGGCATACTCAACCAGCCAATACTGCTGACACTATGGCATACTCAACCAGCCAATACTGCTGACACTATGGCATACTCAACCAGCCAATACTGCTGACACTATGGCATACTCAACCCAGCCCATACTGCTGACACTATGGCATACTCAACCAAGCCAATACTGCTGACACTATGGCATACTCAACCCAGCCCATACTGCTGACACTATGGCATACTCAACCAGCCCATACTGCTGACAATATGGCATACTCAACCAAGCCCATACTGCTGACACTATGGCATACTCAACCCAGCCCATACTGCTGACACTATGGCATACTCAACCAAGCCCATACTGCTGACACTATGGCATACTCAACCCAGCCCATACTGCTGACACTATGGCATACTCAACCAAGCCCATACTGCTGACACTCGGCTGTAAAAAGAATTATTGATGTGTTTATTCTTTCTTCTTCTTTTTTTTTTCTGTTACGTGTGAGTGTGTGGTTTTAAGGATGGCTACATACAAGGTAAAGCTTGGGTAGGTACAGTGGTTTATATATGTGTGTGCAATATTACATTAGTACCTCTTGTATCAAATACAGTGTTCTAGTTTTCTTTATAGAGCAAGGGAGGTGGAGATGGGCGGGACTGCAATATCTTGTTGTTGTTTTTTGTTTTGTTTTGTTTTGTTTGTTGTTGTTGTTTTCCCTGTCTCTTTCCCCTCTTTCTCTTTTCTTAAAATATAATTGAAAACTGATGGAATGGGTACCCTGCTCTTTAACTAGATCCCTGAAGTGCATACTTTGGCTCAGTTGGAATAGCTGGACAGTTGTTATAAGCACTTGTGTGCATTTGTGTAGAAGAGCTACACCATTCTCTTCACAATGCCGTTTGCCAGTGTTGTTCCTCTAGTGGTACACACGAGGTTCACTTAAAAGCTGGTATCTGGGTGTCTCTCAATGAAGCATTTTCAGTTGCTCTGTCCACCTGAGGCATCAAAGACTATTTTTGTACTTTCTTTTCTCAATGCTAATATCCTACTATTTGTAGGGGGTGCTCGACCATTCATTGATAATTGGCCATTTGGCAGTGCTTCTGATACAGACACTCTATACTATAACGAGATGACTGGTGCATTAATGAGACATGTGGTTTATATCCCTTAATATTTGTAATGTTGTTTTGTTGTTGTTGTTGTTGTTTAGATTGGTCGAGTGCTTTCAGCATCACCTCGTAGACACTGGGTTGTTCTGAGGCGAGAGAGTGGTAACTATGGGAACAGGGTGGAGCTGTATCGGAGTGAGGACCAGTCTGGAGAGCCAGTCAGAAATATTAGCCTGTCATCTGGGGTAGGTGTGTGTGTGTGTGTGTGTGTGTGGTGTGTGTGCATGTGTGGTGTGTGTGCATGTGTGTGTGGTGTGTGTGTACTAATGTACATGTGTGTATTAGTACTGAATTGTTTCTTTGTTGTAACATTAAAGTAATTTCACTTTCACATTGCCATATATATCTAATGAGGCTGGGAGAGAGAGAGAGAGAGAGAGGGAGCCATCACAAGTAGAGTGGTACAAGTACAGATCTAAGTTAATGGCTCCAACAGTTCTTGTGAATGTTTTGTCTCGGCGAAAGCTTAGTTGGAGTACAGAGTTAGGAACCCCAAAGTTAACAATAGATGAGTACTGCCAACAACCATGGAGGAGATGAAGCTGATAGTTGTTAAGCATGGAAAACCTTGATGTACTTACAATCATCACTGTAATGGTGGCTGATGTGTGATAGTCATGCAATATTTGGACATGTGTTCGTAATTTTTTGATAATTGTGAGTGATGTTATTGCTAAGCATGGTTGCTGTCCTCTCCTTGGAGGAGTGATGTTATTGCTAAGCATGGTTGCTGTCCTCTCCTTGGAGGAGTGATGTTATTGCTAAGCATGGTTGCTGTCCTCTCCTTGAGAGGAGTGCATTGACTCTTAGAGTTTTATGTGCAGCAATTATTCCATTGTTTCTAATATTCAATACACTCGGTTCTCTCTCATTTGTTTGTTTGTTTTGTTTTGTTTTGAAACACCAATTATTTTGTTATTATTGTTGTTTTCTGTAAGTCTCAAGTTTGTTATAATTCATTCGTAGGTGTTTAAAAATTGCCCCCTTAATTCTAAGGGCTAAAGTCTTGTACTGTAAAATTAGTTTGTATGGGTCGAATGTGTAAAACCATTGCTGTAAGAATTGTGTATGTGTGTGTGTGTGTGTGTGTGTGTGTAGTCACTGCGAGGTGTTGAAACACTAGATCGCAAGAAAGCGTTTGTGGTGCTGCTGCACGATGAGTCCATCATGTTCCAGTGTTCTTCGCGGGTAGAAATGGATGACTGGCACAGGGATCTCCAGTACTACACTGGCAGTCGGCGCGGGTCATCAGGCACTACTTCACACTCACACAGCGCAGGAGCAGGAGAAATATACGAAAGTATGCACAGTTAGATGTACTCTCTCTCTTTCACAGGTTTTTTAAACAATACAAAATTATAAATATTTGGTCGCCACCGGGAATTGAACCCAGGACCGCTTGCTTAACACACAAGCACTCTGCCACCGAGCTACGACAACCAGCCAATTTTTTTTTTATTGTGTATTGTTTAAAAAAAAACTGTGAAAGAGAGAGAATACATCTAATGAGTAAAAGAAGGCTGAGAAAGAAATTGTGAAGTATGTATAGTGTATATGGTTGTAAAGTGTGGGTGGATATACATATGTAGTTCTGACTAGTGGTGTAAGACATATGTTCATGTCATGTGACATAGATTATGTACAGTACTGACTTGCCCAATCTGGCTGTCAATTTCTCCCTTTTTCTGATGTTGCTGTGGTAACAGCCATGTATTAAAAAATTTTATTCCCCTGTGTTTTCCAATCGCCTGGGGGGAAATTTTTTTGTACCACAATGAGGGTTTGAATTGCACACAAAAGAAGAATTTTTTATGTTAAAATAGAGAAATAGAGTGAGACACACAAATAATTAAGATATAAAATTGATGTTTTTGGTTGTTTTTTAAAGCTACAAATGAAAATCTAGTTGTTGTTGTTTTTACTTGTATGAAGCTTTCTTTGCAAACGATTACTCTGTCCCAGTAATGAAGAACTAACCTGGAGAGTTATTTTATTTTGTTTAAAAAGGTAACTATGGTATATCACAGTCTAAACCATGGCAACTCTCCAAATTATCACTCAATAACCACCCTCAGGATCGAGATGGTTACCAGCCATAATTCCTCAATTTAACTGTTACATAATTGCAAGTATTCATGTACATGTACATCAAGTGGATGTTCTTATTTTACATAAGACATAATAAAACATGTGGGATGGAGGAAGGAGGAAGAAGGGAGTTTGCACAGAGGATTCCGTCTTAATGAAAACAGTATGGCTGCTATGATAGAAACTGAGTGGGTGGTGTTTTTCTTTTCCTGGTGATAGGACAGTTTCCCAATGTTGAACAAATTTAAATGTTGAACTCCCCCAAATATGTGCACATACTGGTATAAACATTATAATAATAGTATATCTGTCATAATTGGCGATATTTTCCCAGCAATGCTTATGATAGTTTTAAGGGGACAGCACCTTTACCCAACCGTAGGAATGTGTCTTAGCTGTGTTACTTCTCTTGTTGTTATCCATCCAGGAAGCCTAGAATTGCGTGTTCCGGTGTGAATTCCTTTACATCAGTTAGTCTACCTGAGAGATAGAAACCTCCTGTAGCAATTTGAGTAATTGCTGACTAAATTAGCAGCCTCGTTTGAGCCGTGTATCTTGGAGTGCTGTAAAAGGTCACATGTTCATTGTATATGTGTAGCTGACTCGGTGGTGTGCGTCAGCATGAATGGCTAATGAGCTCCCAGCTATATATACATGTATGTATATTTTATATTCAAGTCAGGTACTTAACTGATTTATGTTTGCTACTAATAAAGTGCATAGTTACGTTACATCAACAGCTAATGAGATAAGAGAGAGTGGTTACTATGAACCTACAGAAATGGGCTGTTTGTAAATACATCAAATAAGTCTTGTTTAGATTTATATGGCTTCACACCTGTGGTTTTTGGAAGTACAAGAGTAAGTCATCCAACAGTGAAGTTGAAGTGTTGTCCATTTTAAGAATGTTGAATGTATTTGCCTTTTAATGGCTCTCTGGATAGAAATACTTCATATTTATTATTATTACTTAAAAAGGTTTATTTTTTGTTTGTTTGTTTTTTTTGTTTGTTTTTACTATCACAAGAATAATTTGTTTGAGGACTTCTAATTCAAAATTTCTTACTTGTAAGCTTTTATTTAATCCACAATGCAGTTTTAATGAAAATATAATATGGTCAAACTTTCCAGATTGTTTCAGACGATTTTCCGACATTGCGATTAATATTGGTAGCTATTTCTAAGCATAGCATTTGGTAAAGGGTCTGGCCTAGACTTGGCTTATGAAAACTGAAGTGTGTGGCTTTTAGTTTGTTATTTATTTTAAATTTCTTTCTTTCCCACCAGTCATTCCAGATGACGAGACGTACAGAGTGCGTCTGCGCAAGGCCAAGACATTGTCATTTTATGGCCCGTGCCTGCTGGAGATACTCAGGGACTTTGAGCGGAACTTGTTCCACATTGGACTGTTCACAGAAGGTGAAGTGCCACGCCTCATTGTCAAGTGGCAGATTGATCATGTCAGACAGTACGGCTCCAATAGCATGACTTTCAAATTTGAGTCTGGAACGTGAGTCTTATAAATGACATTCACTTTAATCATGTCTAGAAATATCTTTGTGTGTATGTGTTGTGTGTATGTGTGTGTGTGTATGTGTGTGACACTCTTACATAGAATTTCATATTGGTATGTGTGCAGTTATAGTGCCCCTTTTTATTTTTTATTTTTTTATTTTATAATGTTTATTTATTTATTATAATATATTTTTTACATGTAATTCTGTTTGTTTCTCAAACTTTTTCTAGAAATTAAGTTTATTAGGATTTCAAAGCATTTTCATAATCACCATATTATATCTCTACATATGTCGATTTTTTGTTTTTGTTTTTTTGTTTTTTTTGTTTGTTTGTTTGTGTGTGGTGTCTTGGTTGAGACTGAAGTAAATGAATGGCTTGGCAGATCTGCAGACTTCTTACTTCCAAATAGCTAACGAGTTGGTCTGTTTAACCGTGCAATAGAAAGTAGAGTTTACAATGACTTGTAGGTTTGTGCCCTTTGAAATATGTGCAACAAGGCTTGACAATAAGATGGATAATACACCTAGATCTGTTAGACTTTTATTTTACAGTATTTATATAGAACTAGCAAGTACCCCGCCACACAGTGGCGCTTGATGTATTGCAAAGTAAGAATGCAGTAGCACAAGTTAGGTTACATAAGTTTCCCTCTCCTGCTCTCTTTTTTTCTGAACTATCTGGGCTATTCTTCTACCCACCTCTCTTAACTTCAGCTCTTTTTCTTGAGTCATGGAGCCCCCTTTTACTTTGTCTATCTCTCCTGCTTCTGAGTTTCGGTCCTGAGAAACTTTTGTCTTTTATTTCGTACTTTAGCCTTTTATTTCGTACTTTAGCCTTTCTTTTGAAAACTAACCCCCACCTTTACTCGTCTATTCCACCTGCTTTTTAGTTATAATTAATTGTTCTCCTTTTTGCCTTCTCTTCCCTTCCATTTTAAACCTACACCCCTTACCTCGCCGATTCCATCCGCTTTTCAGTTACGATTGATCGCCTTTTACCTTCTCTTCTGTACTTTCGCCTTCCTTTTTTAAACCTACGCCGCCTTCCATCGTCAATTGCACCCGCTTTTTAGAAGTAACCAGCACATTCTATTCTACTGATTGTGGCGACACTTTACCTACCATAAATGAACGATGCTTTACCGAACCATACAAAGCTCATGAATTATTCACGAATACACACACCGTCGTCGTCGTCGTCGTTACTGACACACAAGCGTAGTATTATATAGATTGGTGAGGTATTACTAGAGAGCTTCACAATATTGGTACAAAATATTTTCATATGATAAAGTTAGGCATTGATGTGCTTATTATTATTGAATTTCAAACTAGTAAAACTGTTCACTTTGGGGAGAATTTTTGAGACTGATAGATTCTCTTCAGACTGTGATGCAAGTCAGGTTCTTCAACAACTGGCTTTAATTATTTGACTTTACCAAACACACACACACACACTCACACACACACACACACACACACACACACACACACAAATACATTGTTGATATTACATAGTTGAAAGTACGGTGTAATTGTACTCGAGATTACCAGCTGTAATCTAGTACTGAACCAACAATTGTGACCACATGTGTAGAAGAAATTGCTGTAATGCATGCACATATTGAAAGTGCTGTTGAACAGGCAGACAACTTACACATTTTGAAGTTCTATTACATGCACACCATTTTATTACAAGTCCTTACTAGTACACTGTCACTCTCCAAGTAGTGTACCTCAGGGTCAGTATAAACTTGGGGACTTTTAAACTAGGCAATGAGTCACATAAAGAAATGAAGCACCAAAGGTGCGAACCCTCAGCATCACTATGGAGTAGCTTACTAGCTATTACAAAGACTAAGCAAGCAGGCAGCTAAAATTATTTACTCACGCGAGTACAGCATGACTCTAGGGCACGTTACCAAAAATAGAGTATGGTCGTACGGCCAAAAAATAATTAGCTTTTCTGAAAAACAAAGTAAGTCGAAACAAAAAATTCTGGCCCATTAAAGGGACTTAAATTGTTCAGTGCAACATTTTGATGCTCGTTTCAACCTTGTTCAAACTTCAGGAGGCTGCCATCTTCGAGATCCACTTTTTGTTGTGTGACAGAATGACTGACTGACTGACAAATTGAGTACTTTAATTCTCACACACATGTGCGCTGAGAGTTAATAAACATGTGACTAACAATCCTTACCAGGTAAAACACTAGTTGGTTTGGACAGTATATATACAGTTCTAAATATAAATAAAGAAACTAAAAGTGTGTTTGTGTGTTGTTTAGTAAATCTCCTACTGGTGTGGATTGGTTTATCCTGGATACTGAGCCAGGCTATGCAGTGAAGATACACAGAGTGGTGGACTACTGGGCCAAGCATATCGTAGAGCAAGTCAAGAACATGCCAACTTCCTCGAGCAGTCGCTCTGTTCCGGTATGTTCAGTGGTGTGTGTACGTGGTCACTCTGCTCCATTGCTTCAGTTTCATTAAATATTATGTGTATTTATTATGTACTGAACAGGGCCTAATACCTGTTGCTACATAGAAAATGCATTAAAGCTAACAGGATGTAGCTGATTGTAATAGTTTCCCATATCACCTGTATTCAGAGTTATCACGTTGGGCTATACAAGTGTTTATTGCACAAGAGACTTGTTTGCACATGAGCAGTCCATTTATTATTCATTGGATACCATAGAATACACTCATCTGATTGGCCGTATTTGCGCTGGTGCATGATATTCTACTGTATCAAGTGAATGTATACGGGAGGAGGATGATGTATTGGGTTAGTATAGTCCAGTGGAAATTCAACAAATATAAGAATGCTGCTAAATGTGTATTTCTTTTAAAAGTTTTTTTTGTTTTTTTGTTTTTTGTTTTACTATAATAATAATAATTATTATTATTATTACTATTATTATTGTCATTCCTTCCTAGCGTCGAAGCACACTTCCTAGCAACTCGGCTCCAGACAACTCTCGTCCTCCTGCACAGCCTCAGAGAAATAGTGCTTCAGTGGCAGTCCCACCTCCTGGTAATGGATTATACATGCCACTCCAGCCTGGCTCTATGACTAGTGCTTCAGTGTATGCCACACCTGACTCAGTAAGGCTCTTCCCTCACTTGTGGTTTACTACTTCTAAATATTTCCATTTTGTACTTGGTAGAACCTCTTAGTATGTTTGTTTGTATTTCTTTGTAATTATGGTGAATTGTATGTCCCACTCATTTTATTTTCCTCTTATCCTTTTTTTGTTTGTTTGTTGTTGTTTTTTGTTGTTGTCGGGGTTTTTTGTTTTTTGTTTGCTTGTTTGGGGTTATTTTTATTTCTAGTATCCCATCCTTTACTTCCTGGTTTTTCTACTCAATATTGTTGTTTCCTTATTGTTAATTCCTTTTGTGTGTGTTCTTTATTATTTATTGTCTTTGTTTGTTTGGTTCACTTTCCCACTCCCTTTACTTATGTACTTTTCCTTCCCCACTTCATTTGTTTCACTTAGTCTTTTTTTTTTTTCTTTTTTTTTTTTTTCCTTCCTATTTCTTCCGTTCTTTTTCATCATCTTTTACTTTCACTTCCATTCTTTGCTTTGTTTTCTTACTTTCAGACTGCTCCCTCTACTAAACCAAGCACTGGAGGTCGAGGTAAAAAGCCAGCCCCACCTCCTAGTGGAGCGAACTCCACCTACATGGCCCTCGACGTCAACAGCATGAACCCGACTGGTAACCAAACCTATGAAGGGATTCCCCCCAGGGCAGCTCTTCCTCCAGCGCGAACCAATGGCAGTGGCAGTGGCGGTCAGCAGCTCTACATGGGCATCGATCCTCGCACTAAGAACGTGACGGAAGGCGGGCAGTATATGGGATTGAACGAGGCTCGCAATACATGAAGTGTTGTCTGTGAATGTTTTGGTATAGTCTCTTTGTCGTGTTCTTACTGTCTGTGTGTTGCCTGTATTTGTGCTCCTGGAACGGACTGGTACTCGCATGACTCGGTCAATATTTTTGAGTGTTTAATTTAGAAATCAGTCATCATTTTTATCTTCATTTAAAGCTTGTTACTGCATCAACTTGCAAGTTTGTTTTTTTGTTTGTTTTTTGTTTGTTTTTTTAATATTGTTATTTCTGTAAAATGGACTTAATGCAAGTCAATGAAATTGAAATTGAGGTGCAGTGCTTTAGGTATATTATGTTATCAATAAGTACATGCAAAAATAATTGAGTATTAAGTATTTACTTTAAAGTGTGGTTATTTTTAATATAAGTAAACTGGAACCGCTCTTAAAAGGCACTTTTAAGCAAGTAGTCTGTGTAGTTACTCAGAACAAAAAAACAACAGCATATTTCAGTTGAACTTCTACCTTGAAGATACAAAATATGTAATATGGCACAGGACTAATTATAGTTCTGTTTTGACACTGAAACTATGCTAGGTAGTTTGGACGTCTAGACAACATACGTTTAAACTCAACTGATTAAATGTTCGTTCCTCACACATCACCTTATTATCAACTTCAGCTACGACTCCATCATTTAGTTTCCTCAGCAATTGCATCATGTTTATCTCACCGGATCAATAGAGGTTGAGGATAAGGTAGCAGAGTTGCGTTGCACGAGGAGGGAAGTGGGAATTACACAAGTGTCTCGGCTTATGTTGCAGAAAGCAGAGGGAAGGCTATTCTCTATGGTGAACTTGCTATCGTCTGGTAATCCTCTCCAGAATATGGTCGGATGCTAGGGTAGCCTGTTAGCAAAATATGGGAACAATGTCAGATATGAGTGGCCGTGCAGTCTAGCAACAGTCAGAAGAGACCTCACTAAGCTGTTGAATTCTAAATGAATAGAAAAATGAGTAATGCAAATTGTTAAAATGATCAAACTCAGGGACCAGTGAAAGAACCATTTCAGGAGCCTTGTAGCTTAAAGTTTTAACTGGAGTAGAATACAATTTGTTTCTTGACTCCAGGGCATATCCAAAGTCTGTAAATGGGAGAGAAAAACAAGCATCTTAAACAAAATTAGTGAACAGAACTGAGAATACATTACAGTGTGCAGCAATAAAACAAAATTTATACCTCCTACTTTGACATCCATGTTTTGTGGAAGAATACATTAGCCAGTTTGATATCTCAATGGGCTATGCCCAGAGAGTATGGCGATATAAGAAATGGTTGACAGATCTGGTTGAAGACATATCGGCCCTCAGCTTCTAGTATGTTGGAATGTCTTGACATCATGTAATCCAAAGAGTGCCATTTTCAGCTATTCCAGTAACAAAGAAGCATCGACGGTCTGTCTCTACAATCTAGTAAATGTCAATGATGTTGGGATGGGAGACTCTCTGAAGGATAGTGATCTCTCTCCTGGGATTTACTTGGCCAGGTCTTTCTTCGTCCACCTTGTCCTTGTTAATTATCTTGATGGAAACCTGATACATGAAAATTCAACTCTAAATATATGAACAGAGTTAAAAAGAAGTCTCACCATTTGGCGTTCAAATGGAGACCATGCTGCTTTCAATTTGGCATAAGTTCCACTTCCTCATGTCTTCCCCACAGTGTATCCCAGAGCTTGGACACAGGGAACTGATTAATTAGAGGTGGTACACTTTAGATATATATTTCGATTTGTCTTGTAGTCTTGAAGTGTTGCTAGTCATATTGAATTAAACTTATCAGGCATATTTTAAACTTCTCCTTAAAAGTATCACAGTATTTATAACAGAATCCAAAATAATTGGAAATAGTAACAGCGTTTAGAGCACTAAAATAAAAAGCTAAGTACATAGCTATTCGCGTCTATTGGTGGGTCTGGGGGCATGCGCTAGCGTCTCGTTTAGCGACTCTTTACCACTTTAAAAACGAAAGCTCTCCGTTTAGTTTAGGAATGTTGTTTGAGAGAGATAATAGTGTAGCAGCTTGGAAGGAAATTAAGTACTAAATTCTCTAACTGCAGAAAGTAAAGAGTTAAAACAATTAGTTAATATAGCTAAAATATATGGTGGCCTCAGTTAACTAAGTATTATAGCTAGAGCAGCTAATTCTTGATTCAAGTAGCAGTGGGTGTACCAAAAAAAAAACAATGAGAGTGGATGCTTTGACACAAGTATATATTCTACAAAAATATTAGAAAAATGCATAGCAAAAAAACAAAGCACCATAAAAATAATATAAAAACATTGTACATTATGTCAGCACCAGTTACTATCTGAAGACGAGCGGCATGGAGGTGCTACACTACAGTAGAGCAGCTGCTAAGTTTGCTGACTGTCACTAAATGTCCTGGACTGTTTCTAATTGTTTCATAGTGAGCACATGTTTCATCCACATCGTTCACAATACTTCCACCTTGATTTATTGCTGTGCCACATCTCGAGGTGGTACTCTGGGAGCCCATGACTGGAGTGGTTTCAACACCTGCATCCTTTCTGAAGGTTGGGATATAAGAAGGATTTACTTCTGTTCCTATGGGGACACAATTATAACCCTGGTTTTGTTCAACAGAGAGGCTGTCATGTGATCTAAGGTGTGATGTATTGTGTGAAGATAGTTTGGA
>WLWI01002238.1_pt1 | contig 16733 bp, 12 predicted proteins | sample 6701501 | NCBI WGS metagenome assembly WLWI01 (sample SAMN12718690, study PRJNA515312) | sponge metagenome | isolation source: marine sponge | host: Mycale hentscheli | place: New Zealand: South Island, Marlborough, Capsize Point | collected 2014-11-01
CTCTGCCATCTGCTGACTAAATACGCATGCGCTCAATTCGGCGTCACGGATACGTATTGAAAACGCCCTTTCCTCGACTCATACGTCATCATTTGATGACCAGTACCATATGAATGCTAATTTTTTTGAAAAAATGGTTATATTTCACTGAATTTTTTAGATTAAGGTACCAAACTTTTGCACAATAATTCTAGCATAATTGTTAATTATTTTTAATAAGAGTCCATAATGAATTGGAGTCAAAAACGGAGAGAGAGTGTAAGTTAGTAAAGAAAAAGTCTGACATACCCTGATAATCGGCACTTGAATAATTTAATTTTGATACTGATTGGATAACGTTAGAAGAATAGTGTGTGAAGTTTATGTCAAAGTAGATGATGTAATGATCGGAAGGGGAAGTTAACTTGAATATTGTAATGTTTTGTATGACATCAGGTATATTTGTCATAACTAAATCTAGAAGACTACCATGTATACAAGTATATTCTGAGATAACTTGTGAAAGATTTAAATTGAATAATTGGTTGCTGAGAGTAATACCAGAAGGAGATGACGAGGACAGAGTGTTCAATGATAAATCAGGTTGGTTAAAGTCACCAAGTAGAAGTATTGAATTTTCATTACAGAGAGGTGACAGGGATGTAAAAATATCATGGTACAAAGAAGGAGGGCTTTGAGGGGGAGTATAAGCACAACCACAAAGAAGGGGGAGTTTTCTTTCTATTTGGACTAATAGAAATTCTGATGCTTGACTACAGATATAGGAGTGACTAGGCAAGGAGTTAGAGATGATATCATTTTTATGTTGCCTAGGTTACTTGTTACAATTTGTGTGAATGTTTGTTCCCTCATTTGATTGGTTAGTTTAATAGTTTGTTATCCTCTTTGTAATTGGTCAGTTTTACATTCTATTTTCATTTCTTTGTGATACCATTGGCAGTCTATAAAAGGGCTGACCAGGGACAGTCATGGACTCTGATATAGACACACTCTGACTCTCTCTCCGTTTTCTTTATTTATTTGGATTATTAAATGATTAAAACTTGAACTGACTTAGGGAATTAGTTTAACATTGTTAGGTGACCTAGCCAAGAAGCAGAGGGCCCCGACAAACCTGGTCGCAAATACATTTTTTTCCAGATTTGTCTGGAAGTGGATTATCTTCTTCCTACTTCGAGAAATATACAGGTGTTTTTCTACTAGGTGTTTCTGTCAGTGGTCCAATTAAATCCCATGAAATTGGATGTAGTGTACTTGAGAATCATTGCTTTGACATATATCACAAGAAGACAACATGAGTACGTATGATCTCCCTCTTCTTTTGTGTTTTTTTTGTTTTATTGTTGTTGGGATATTCAATTCAATTGCAAACCATTTCACGTAGGCTCCAACTTTTCTAAAAATGCTTTTAAGGACAAAAGCCACACCCATCTATAATTCAATTACCACACCCTAATTAACAGAGCCATGCCCCAACCACACCCACATTAATGGAGTAAATGAATGAGTAAATGACTGTTTCAGAGTTGGCTGCTGATCAGTATGAAATCTATGAACTCATCGATGGATGCAGAATCGGCCAATTCTAATTGTGGAAAATGCTTTACAAGTGTCTGAATAGTAGTAAAGTTGTAAGTGCAGAACATATCAGGGTTTATGATGCCTAAATCATTCAAAATGGTGTACCCAAATTGGATTTTTTTGAGCATTTTATTCAATGAAGCCACATAGAAATCATGCACTGCTTGGTAGAAAAGTTTTGTATCAAATTCCTCTTCCATTTCAGAGATTTCATGTTGAGTCCCCCAATCCCAAATTCTCATCTGCTAGCTGGTTTGCACTTGCAAAGCTTAGCTTATAGAGATCCTCACCAATTGCAGTTATAGACTCTGGATTCAAAACATTGCTGGCATACAAACAAATCAGCCTAGACATTTCCATGTACAAGTGACAGGTTGTATTCTGGGTTGACTTCTTAAATAGACAATTGAACTTATCCATTGATGGAAGAATAAAAGACAGGAAATGAAGAAGAGGTTTGATAAGAGGTTTGGTAAGAGGTTTGGTAAGAGGGTTTCAAGCCGTTGTAGAATGCTAACTACTTTACTTGTCTCAGCCTCACTACAGGACCGAAAATAAGACATCAAACCATCAAATTGAGAAATATACCAACCAACACAACGCAATGGACTAAGCCACTGAGTAGTACAATGCTTAAGAACTGTTTGAGGCTCACCTGTGAATAGAGAACACCATAGGTCACAAAATTCTTGCTTCCTTTTACTGGAATGGTAAAAGTAATAAAATACATCTATGAACAATATTGATCTATGTCTACGGGAAGCACTTCCATACCTGGCTTAGCAGAAAGATCTGCTAGATGGCAGATACAGCCCACATCAAACACATGAGACACCAAACATTGTGCCTTTCATCACATTAGTCGTGTCAGACATAAAGGCCAAACACTTGCTGAAATCTATACCCATGATTGCTGAGACTACTTCAAGGCATCAAAAAGGTTATGGGCTGTACCCAAATTGACAATAGGCATGTCAAGAAATCTAGTGCGAATGTCTCCCACACATGAATCAAAAACACGAACAAGAATAATACAGGACTTGTCCGTTTTATCATTCAACTCATATCATGATGGAAAAGAATTTTGACATATCATAGTGTTAGATAGAAAATGGGGGGTCAAAGCTTCCTTGACGCTTGCTACAGTTTTTTTGTGTCCACAGGCAAATTTCTTTGCTATGTTGGAATCTGGAAACATGCGACTGAAAAGTTTGGTGGCATGGTCACTGGTCTGGAAAGAGATATTATGTTTAGTCACAAACTGTGTCCACAGAGCCTCTGCTTCAATATTACACCTTGAGGTGCCTGTGGCTGGAAAAAAAAGTTTCACTGACCTTGAAGAGCAGGCTGTGGCCATCTCTTGGTGATGCTTTCCATGTAAATGAGTTTTCACATTACTGAGCCCACCATTAGATATGCTGAAGTCCAATGCACAGTAAGTACATCTTGCATACACATTACCTGTCATTATGTTTACATGAAATGTGTTATCTCTAGAACTATGACATAATATATATGTACCCTTGGAAGAAGTCCCAATTCCTGGAAACTGTTTAGTCCAGCTTGGATCATAATGACATAGTCGTTTGGGTTTCTTAGGCAGTATAAGCCCAGGCAAAGAATCAGACAGTTTATTAAAGACACAACAAGTTTAGAGGTCCGAAGAATGAGACTCAGAAAGCTAGAAAGCTGTTCACACCTGACCAGTAAGCAGTTGAGAGAGCTGGCAGCAGTTGCATGTGGCTATAGCAGCTGTATATTTTAATAATTTTGTACATGCCATGACGGATATTATTTATAGCTTATCTTGCATTCTTTAAAACTATGCAAGCTTCCAGTTGTAGTTGCAGTGTATACATGGTGACATAATTAATATGACAAATATGCATTGCATGCTCGGCTGGGCATATGCAAGGTCAGCTGCTATATTTATAGCTAGCTATATGAGGTCAGTGCTGTTTTAAGGACAAACAATAGAGCAGTAGCAAGTCTTTGAAGGTCGAAGGACAAATTCCAAAAATTAAGCACTGTCCTTCGGATTTGAGGACAGTTGGAGCCTTTCATTATAAATCACGTAATAAAATTTGTGTATGAGTTCTATTGATGATGAAAATAGTGCAAAATTGTTGAATTCAGTTAACACTGTGGTTCTGTGATAGTGGGAAGTATAAAATCGATGGGGAAAGTAGGGTACTCATTTACAATGTTTGATGTGAGTGTACACACAATAATTTAAGACAGTACAAGCTTACTCATTTTCTTGATTACTATTATAATTTCAAAGTTGTTATAGCTAAGGTAGAATATTAATTTTATGTGCACATCGCAAGACATAATGATAAAATACTATTAGCTAGCTAGATGTACATGACTCACACAGCTATTTATTTAAGGAATTGTATGTAAAACATTGCTAAGAGTTGTTCCACTTGATTATATCAATAAACATGGCAGCTCAAGCACAGAACATGTGACTCATTAGTTTCTACAATAGTATAAGTCCAGCAGGGGTAATGGAAGTTGATTAAAAGGGGGACATCGGGGGAAGGGGGAAGGGGAGCACCACACGCCAATTTACTCTCATGAAAACTATTTATATACTTCATGGGGGGAAACTCTACATTGACTAAGCTATTAAATGGACCCTAGGAATGGTTCATTCTAAGGACGAGTGGGGGCGAGGGGGGGAGGGGGGAAGAGGGGAGAGAGAGGTTATTTCACAACATACAAAGGGTCATTAGGTCACAGCAGGGAATTTCCTGTTTCTCATTTATCTCCCTCATTTATCTCCCTCATACAATTTCACCACAACCCTCCACTTAAAAACACAATACAAATAATATTTATAGTAATATTTTCACTCTGACTTTCTTTATGGACTTGAAAAAAAAACACGGACTCATTGGTGTGGGGGGAAAGTATAATTAATACTAAAATGACACAAAAAAGTTTTCCTGACTAAAGAAACATTTTCCAAAGCTGAATTTTATGTAGTTTCCTAGCAGAACTGCCACATACACCGCAAACTAGCTAGAGATCAACCATTACAGCACTGTGGAACTAAAACAGAGAAGTTTTGCCACCGTTTTTGTTTTCACAGTAGTGTTTTGTAATTATAGCACCTGCGGGTGTTGAATTTAACAATTAGAAACAGGAAATATTTCTTCCTATTGTGGCTTTTTACATTATAGCTAGAGATATCCTTATAAATTTGCTCTGTACCGTGCGTAGTCTCGTGGTCCGAAACCCTTTACCACAACTCCCGGCAGGAGGCGGCGCGAGAGGGTCAGTGTGCGGGAGTGTCAGGTCCTTGAGCTATAAATTGGACACGGAACGTGACTAACGGACAAATCGAAAACTGGCGAGGTCATGCTACTTTTTATAGTATTAATCTCCTTCATTAAAGGTATGATAATAGTCTTAAGATTATAACTAGTTTAATGTAGTGCCAACTACTATAGAGTATTGGTACAGTCTAACTTCTACCTAAAAGATGGGTACTGCCCCATAGAGGGCACATTGCTGGATAGCTAGCTCTATCACTCAGGTAATACATACTGTTATCATGCTGTGAAGTACCACAATAAAATATTAAATAGCTTTAGGACTAAATAGGTTGCCCATAGCTATGTACATACACAAATATTATAAGTTTGCAGAAAGTTTGGATTTTTAGTTCAGAAAGATAGGTTTAATTTGTTAGAAGTTTTACAGTTCAATGAAACTAAATGAAGCTTGCATAAATATACATAATGTTCAGCTTATAGTACAAATAATTTGGTAACTCTTCAAGAAAAAATGCACCTGATTAACTGAACAGAGGATCATAACTTAATACTGCCACTAGATAGTGGTTCCATTGAAGTCAGTGAAGCAAAGCTAAGTGGCAAGGAAGGCTAAAAGAGAAACTTGCTATAATAACTTCGAATCATCCCTTCAGAGAATTGACTTTCAAAGTTCTTGAATACTATTAATACACTATTGTGGTTTCAACATACCCATTACATATCCTACCTGCTCTACAGTAGCAGCATTTTTTAGCTCTCTTCTTTGAACCCTGTCTTTTCCTTATTATATTTTTTCTCCTCCCAGATTTTCTTATGCTATTTGGGCAGCTTTGTGTGCCCGTTTCTAGCATTTTAACCTCCCTACCTCCTTAGCTATTTCATTTCTGCTGACCATTTACATAACATTCAACAAAAAACCCTCAATGATAATAAATTGCTATGGAACTTCATAGTAAATTCTGGCTTATTAGTGGGAGGATACAGGCATTCCTACATCAAAAGAGAGTATATGTATGTGTACACAAGTAAATTGAAGACATAGATATAATATATCTCAAAATTATTAGCATACAGCTTCGCTTGCTTTGCTAGATTTGCTGAATCATACTTTAGACTGAGATTTAATCAAGTTTCAGGTTGTGTTTTGTGCTAAAATATTATGGTCAAAACTGTCGAAGAGGCTTGCAATGATACACGTATATAGATGGATAAAACATCCAATCTTTAACTTGTTGACAAAATGAAATAACTATAGTAGTCCAGTTAGTTGTGAATTTCAACCACAAAAAAAAACAAAAAAAAACAGAAGCCTATTTTTTGGACAAGTAAGAATCTGTTAGGTTACTTAAAACTACAATGTGTATTTTACCAGATGAAGCTGTTATTACAAGCCATTCTGACTACCAAAGACTCTTGATAACTAACAAGCGGTATTAAGCAGCACTAAAAAAAGGAAGTTTTTTTATAAATGTATGTCTGATAAAGCATTTTCAATGCCATAGTAACCAGTCATAGCAACTTTTTGTGACTCATAAAACAAGCGTTTGCCAGGAATTCTCTCACAATTTTGAACCTGAGTTTAAAGTAAGACTTGCTTAATGTATGTTGTATATATCAAAAGAAACTGTGGTCAAGCTAAAAAAAACTTTTTTTTAGGAGAAAGATGCACTCGCATGCATGTTTAAGGGGCATACTCACCATCCATATAATATGAAGATATAATACCACGGAAAACTGCGGTATTCGGGATTAATAGTACGAGTGGAGCAAGATAATTTTCACTCGACTTTGCCTCATGGAATTTCTCACCACATGAATGTTATTTAATCTAATACTACAGTTTTCCGTGGTATCAAATGTTAATACTATAGCCAAAGATAACAGTTTAGTTCAGTAGCTAAGAAAACCATAATCTTGTATTATATTTCCATCAAAGAAATTTTTTCATCCCGGTTCTGGTATTATTCATACTTTTCTTACCGTTGCTTAATAGCATTTCCCTAGAATTTTGCCACGACATTGCCTAGCAGGTAATATTGCGGCAGGGTCGTGAAGAGATCACTGTGATCAATCAGATCACTATTTCAGTTTTTCACTGCTGCAGTATTTCAAGTAATACCACACTTTTTTGTATGGAAAAACGACTCGGCTATGGTATTAACATATGTATATTAAACATATAACAGATTTTACATTTTCCACCCCTAATACTGTCTTACTCACTCCAATTGCTGCCAAAAACCAAGTTTATTATAAAGTTTTAAAATAAAAAAATACACAAGTGTAAAAGTATTACAATCCTCCAACATTAAATAATTAACTTATATATTATATAGAATGTAGTTCATAGAACACCACAATGTAAAGTACAATCTTGTTAATGAGCAAATGATGTGAAAAGAAACTTAGCTAATTCTGATATATTTATGACCACGCTTTCAGTTCATAATCATAGGGTACATATTTAGCAATATAGTATCTGAAGAGGCAAGCATAACATTCACAAAGAAGGGGTTATTTGCTTTATAGAGCGGTTGCTATCACAGTTTCCACTGTAGTAGCTACAATTGATGAAGTAATTAGATTGGAAGACCACTGACACTAAGCAAACCTTCCAAAGCTAGATGTTTGTGCTAATGGAACACAACCTAGTGGCTATCAAGTACACTGTTAAAAGTGGGGTGTTGGATAACTTAGTTTTGGTGTTAAATAGGAGGCGCTGCCTGGACACCCCAGTTTAGAGCTAATATTGTCTCCATAGTTAGTCACCACTAAATGATATTTGAAAGGAAGAAACTATTGGATATAAGCTATTATTATAGTATTAAGCTCACTCGGTAAAGTATGCATTGGTGTAGAGGTTATAAGGGCTCAAAGTGTGGTGTCCAGACAGCGCCTCCTGACAAACACCTCACGAGGTGTTATTTAAGTGATACATTGAGGTTATGTTAATAAAAAGCTTGTTCAGTCAGTGTTAAAACCACAATAAATTTCACGGTGTTTATTGGAGAAAGTGAGCACTCCACTCACTTGCTTATTGCCACAAAATTTAAATATGATTATGTAATTCGATAAACAGCTTCTTATACAAAGTAACTAAAGGTAAAGAACAGGAGGGGGGGGGGGGGGGGGGCCAGAGGCAAGCCCCTTCCCCCCCCCCCCCCCATTGTCTCAAGACTACACATTTCCCCATAGGTCCTGTAAACTTAAATAGAACGGAGCAATGAAGGTGTCAATCATTGGTTAATAACTCTTTGTGTATTGAAAGGAAAAGAAGGATGATATTCTTGTAGCCAACTTAAACACATGAATCTTTGTTTACTTTATCAAAGAACAATGCATAGCCAACTATTAGAGCCACTGTAAAACAGTATTTCATTTTTAGCACTGTTAAATGACGAGTTTTGACCACATCCACTTCTTCTGCTTCATGGATTGTACGAGTCTTTGAAAAATTACTTTAGTTATTGTTAAATAGAAAGTGCACTTGGAATTCATGGTTCAAATTCAGAGGGGTAGGAGAAATGGCAGGGAGGGAGACTGATTCCCACTTTTAACAGTAGTATGAATGTAGCTAGTGGTTTGGAAAAAAATTATTTCAATTTGAATAGGGATAAAAATATTAATTTTTAGAATTTTCCATAACGTTTCCTTAGCCCATGTACAGGGCTAACACACTCACTATTTGAATGCACATGACTAGTGTATGCTGCAAGGACTAATGTACATAATCACAAACGATTTTACAATATTCATCGTGGCACACTGAGACCTTAAATTCACATACTATATTGTGTATTGTAGGTATTATCACTACTCCTACAACCTTGCTAGAACCTAGTGGCAATATATATTTGTGTGAAGGAGATAATGTGACTCTGCAGTGCAATGTTTCATCTGGTTCCATATCTTGGATGTGGTTTGTAAATTCTACAAAAGTTGAAGTCATATATACTATGTTGGATGGTAACAAAACTAATACTGGTGGTAGTATAACAACACAATATTTTGGTAATGGTTTATCAAACTTAACTTTTCAACATAGAGTTATTCATTTTATTCCATCAACTATCAGTTGCAACTGCAATCATGTTAAAATACTTACACAAGGTAATACCAAAAAGTACAGAGTAAATATCTACTTGTAGATAATGGGCAACTAATACCAAAATGTCTCCATTTGTAATCTGTGGCATGTGAGTGTCGTCATCAATTAATTATCAATCTAGTGTAATGAGTGAGATACTATTAGAGGTGGACAATTTAACATCAGGCATTAACCCCTTACACACATGTGGGGTTCCTTTCTTCTCTTAAAAATGGCTTTTTTGCTTGCTCCCAGTATCTTGTGGTACAGCAATAAGCAAGGCAATTTAGAATAAGGCTCAAAACTGTGCAATAATTCCTTCAAATGCTTGTGTATTTTTTTAAGCCACAAAAACCTGCGGCAAATAGTTACTGATGACACTTTCCCAGATTAAAATTCAAACTTTGTCGATACATAGTAGTAGAGTGCTTTTTTATCGATCTTTATTAGGACTGTCAGAATGGCTTCAAAAATGATACTGTTTATTGATTGAGGTAAGAACTACTTCCATATTAGTTCGCTAGAAGTTATGGTCAATGGCTTTATACAAACTTTACTTAGCTGTAGATGAACCTGCTACTGGTACTTCACTTAAGAACAAAGTGGTATTGAAGAAGCTGTCATTACTCCTGAAAATAGATGTAAGAAATGGTTGTATACTTCTACTGTTAAAATAGAACTAATGAATTTAGCAGGGTAAAGCAGCATGCTAGTAAATGTATTTTTTGTCATACTAGCTAGTGCTTTAGCCTCACCTCAGATAATCTGAATGGCTTAAATTCAGAACTTGGGAAATTGAGATACGAAACCAATTCTTTATGTTGGGCTAAACTTTTAATGGTCAACCATTATACTGTTTTGCATGACCTAAGCTTAATAAAATGTATCAGTACTATAGTTTATGTTACCTAACTATTAATGCACAAGCACTAGTCTAAGTAATAACTAATTTTATTAACCCTTATGGCACATATACTCTATAGGGTTATATCTACTTGTCTCATTCTTTCATTCATGCATTCTGTCAACACAGATCTCAGACACAGCAGACTTTTATGCTTTAGACATGAGGAATTCAAACTACATTACTATTTAAATCCCCTTAATTTGCTTTTTCTTAGTTTTGACTTACTTTTGAGAACACATGAGGATAGGCATGCATATGATTATCACGGCTACCATTCTTTCGTTTACTTGTCATTCACAATAATGCGCAATCACGTTAGTGTACCATTTTTACTGTTCCTGGTTTCAGTGCTCACTCTTTTCCTCTGGTGTATCTTATGTTATGAAGTCTTTGTTGCTGGAGGTGTGATTCTTTCATCAACTATAATATATAGTATGCCCATGCTTCAAAAAGTTTGCTTTAAGTTTTAAAGTAACTTGCAGTCAGAAGTCCAAATGTTCCTCTAGTTAACCCACATGGACTTTATTGGTTGCTAAAAGTAATATTTGTGATTTCCTCACTCTTTGATAGACTAATTTGTCCAAACTAAACCATAGCTAGCACAATTACACAGCAAGCTAGATAAGTTAAAATTTATATTTGTAGATGGAGCAAAATAATTTTGTTATAAGCTGGAAATTATAAGAAATGTAGTGACTTCATTAGCAAAATTATCTAACTTGGGACAATCCATTTAATATGTTGTCACTCATTACCTTGTACTTGCATTCAATTTTATAAAAAAATTTCAACATACACTGTACTTGGTAACGGAATTGATTTCGCACTGTTGAGTGGACCAAACTAAGAAGGGAAGGCCCAATTATCTAAAGATGGCACATACACCAAACAAATAAATCAAGTGCCCTAGCAGCATGAATACATAAATTTGAACTGCGCACAAAAAAGGTTTAAATCTGAACTCAATCATTTTCTTTTCTTTCTTACTTATATAAAATCATTTATGAGATACCATATTAATAGTTATAATACAACTTAATTAGTTGGAATCGAGTAAATGGTTTTGCTATTGAAGCTGAGCAAATTTTTGAGTAAGTTTCTAATATTTGAGCATTATGTGATATGTTTTACTACAGTCTAGAGGATGATTGACCAAATTAATAATTAAATTTGTGCTAGTTTTTCAACTTTTTAGCTGTTGATTCTGTGAATTTACAGTTATTAATTGAAGGAAGAAAATTAAGTAATTTTATCCAATAATTTTATAGAAAACTTATGTGCATTATTAGCTCTTTGATATACTGAATTATAAAATAGTGGTAGCTACAAAGACTTACATGTAGTAAATATTATGATGAAGTGGAAACCACTTACGTTTAAAATAAATAGTACATTTGCCTTTTAAACTCACTAATGTTAATCCTACTATAAGAAATGATAGGACTGTATGCTTTGTTGCACTATATGTAAATGATTTTAATTATAATTATTCCTTTATAAATAGACAAACCAAGTTTTAATGAATTTGCTATCATAAATTATAAACGTTTGGAGTTGATGTCAACTTTTGACTTGATTTTTGGGAATACTTCTATCCCTTCAATTGTAACTAATATTACTATATCATCGAGGAATGGTTCTATAAATATGATATCACACAACAATAGCATTTATTTAACATTATTGTACAATGAAGATTATAAACTGAATATGAAGAGTGAAGTATGCGATGAATTTTTTTCTGTTACGAGTAATATTGTAGTTAAAAATTGTTCTGCTCTGCAAAGAGTGTTCATTTATTTAAACTGGAATGATACAGATTACAATTATGAATGTCCTTACAATAACTCTATAAATAAATTCTGCATTATGGTTTCAGAGTCCGACACTAACTGTACCCAAGGTTAGTCACTCTTTAACAAACATGTTTAGGGTTTCAAATAGTCACTTTATTATGATAAATAATAAATATTAATATTAAATTGGCAAGTCTGTGTATTTTTTCTTTCAATACAGAATTTATCATTGCCCAATGTGCTGCATTATACAATTCAACCAATAGAAAAATGAACTTAACCAAGTCTGTGGTAGATTGTATGCAGCAAACTATAGTAGAATTGAGCTTTGTAAGAATACTCCACATAGCTTCTGCTAGCTAGTGGATGCAAATATCATACTAAAATTTTGTTGCCGTTGATTTCTAAGCCATAATTGAGTAGCATATACTTGTTTATAACAAGGCACAGTGACATGCAGTGCCACTAAAGGTTGGTGCTTTTAAATATGAATATTAAAACTTGGTCAGAACTTTATAAGCCATTTCCTATTGTTTGTAAATTGAGTAGTAACATTTGATTCATATAGAAAGCTTAGTTTGCTTGACAATATCATGGTAAAAGCAAAGTAAAACAAGTAACATCAGTCATAATGACTAGACCTGTTGGCTTTTATTTAAAGACTACTTAAATTATTATCACACATATTATTGGAACACAAATACTACATATTGACTGCATATTCTACATATCTCTCAAGTAAACTATTTTTGGAAAATTCTTAAAGCATTGGACCACTAAAATAATTCATTAAATCATACTAGCTTTTATCAAGTCAATAGTCATCTAACATTCTAGTTAGTGCAATGATGCTTATCAAGAATATAGCATGCTAGTTGTCCTTTTGGGGTGTACAATATGGAGGGGGTCTCAAATATAATATGATTGTTAATTCAGTTAAATGCTATTATTCCATTATCTTTTCAAATCCAATACACAATTATTATAGTTAAAATGGTAGTCTACTTATGCAGATGGCAGCAGCTCACCATGTGATGATTTACAGAACATATTGCCATCTTATGATACTGACAACCTACAAAATAACACTTATAAATGTCCAAATGGTAAAACTATTCCATATACTTGCATTAATGGGCAATGGAATCCTGATCTTGAGGAAGACAATTGTATTATTACTACCAGCAGCACATCCGGTAAGCTAGCAATGGAAGACACATTTACATCAAATATATTTAAATACAAGTGAGAGATGCTATCATTTGTTTGTTTGTACGCCTTATTACAAGTATTGATTATTTCATTGTGGCTGTTTTTCTGTTGTATAATTACCCCATTTTTGTTGTACTAAACTAATAATGTTTTCATGGTTGCTGTTTTAATCATTGCAATAAAATTAAAATTTTTGTGAGTTGTTTATTGTTGTTCTATTTGTTTGTTTGTTTATTTGGATGTTTCTCATATAGCTACTCCCAACACTATAATTTCAATAGTTTCTGCAGCTTCTTGTGTATGTGCAATAATAATTTCTCTCATAATAATTTTTATTATAATAAAGAAAAGGAAATTGTATATAATGACAAATCATTGCAACATTAAGATATTCAAGGTAACTTCTAAACAAAGGTATGTTTGCTCATGTACAATGATAAACATAATATGAATACTTCCTTTATGTTATAGAGATAGAGATGAATATCAGGTATGTACATGTACACTAGTTTACCTCCCACTTCACTAACTTTATTGCTTAAAATCCTAAAAAAAAATTCAGGATGATGTGGAATACAATAAAATAAGTCACAAGCAAATTCAAATGAGTGTAAGTATGTATGTAATATTTTTTTTATATTAATAGCAGATAAAAATGATATTTATTCTAACAGAATTATTTTGCATGCATCAGAAACAATTTATAAATGCACAACTTCCTACAATTTTTCATCATATTTTATTGGCTTTCACAAAACTACCCTTCTGTTTTACCACAATTGATGACGGTTATAACTACATTCTTAAATAGCAGTGAATATTGTTAATTGAACATTAGCAGTCCACGTAGCACCATGAAAGTTTGTCTAATATTTTTCCAAGCAATGGTTTTTTATAATAACAATACTACTTGCAATGACCTTTCATGCACCATTTTAGATAGTTAGGGTTGTGTACAGTTCCATGGATAGTAACTGTCATATTAGCATCTGGTCAATGTAAATCTCCAATCTATTATCAGTCAAAGAAATACTCAGAATATATCAGTGAAAAAAATTTGTCATCAATTTTTGAGGTAATAATTAACAATTCCTATATAACTTATATGCTTATTATTATAATTAACTAATTACTTCTAAGAACGAATTGATAACATTGTTATCAGTGATAGAAGAAAATTAATTCACTCAACCATCAAACAAGTTGCAAGTATTACTATAAACATATAGTGAAGTTTATAGGTACGTAGATGATAATTTAATAAAACGTATCAAAAGGATAAATAATAAAGTTTACATTAGTGATTTGACAATTGTATAGACTGATACAGGTGAATATGGGAAATTAAAAAGACAACCAAAATCTTCAGGGCAATACCAAGAAGAAGAATATAGTCATATTAATTTAAAAGAATCCAATTCTGTGGTAAGTAGTTACTTTTATTTGTGATGGTTTTATTCAATCTATTTTCTTTGTATTTAGGAAGATTTTTATGACAGTATCAAAACTTCAGGTGATAAAGCAAACAAGGTAAATAACTTACTCTGCATTCTAAAAACAATATCTGTTATCAGATGTTTGTGGAGTTAAGTAGTTTGTCTAAATATTTTGTTGCTTTCAATATAAATTATTTGTTACAGCACACAAGGTCACATACCCAAGAAAATAAACATTGTGAATACAAGGAAATAAACTTTGAAAGAAATCCTGCAGGTAAGTAAATGAGAACTACTTTTAAGTGATGAACATGTACAGTTAAAGTATCTCTCTGTTACAATTAAAAAAGATTATATTTAGCATATGCAAATACTAACAAAGCCATGGCTGCACACATATCTCTATTAGAATTTTGGTCATTTACAGTATCAAATTTCAGAATGCACATATTCTCAAGAATGATTAATCCATGCATTGAAGTAATGAACCATGACTTTAATAGCTAGTATATTAACAATTTTCACTGTATTTAGATGATCTTTTAAATCTGGATACAATGCTAATTGAATTGCGTAGTGTGTCTTCAAAATGGAAGGAGTTTGGAAAGCAACTTCAATTTACATCCTCTGAGCTACAACAGATGAAAGTTACATCTGATGGAACTGATTTTGGGGCTTTTATAGAGTTATGTGACAATTGGCTAAGAAAAACTGAAAAACCAACTTGGAAAATGTTGGCAAAAGCACTAAGAAATATTAACGAGCAGCAGTTATCGGAAAATATTTTAAAGATATACAAAACAGGTAATATATATTACATCAGGTGATTGTTTGACGAACTGTGAAAGCTATAACTGTGAATAAGAGATTATTCAAATTTACATACTACTTCACCAATGCAATAGACTATATGGGAAACAAAAGAGTCAATACTGTAAAATACTATAATGTATATTAGAGTAAGTTTGAGGTAAAATTTAATAGAGATGCATTATATTCTGTTTACAAAGCAAGGAATTATTTATCATTACATCTTAAGTGCACATGGTAATAGACGGTAGTAATGTTAAATAATTATGCTGATCTTCTAGCATAGTGGTGTGCAAGTCACAATAGACAGGTTACTGTTTGTGGATAATTATTCTGCAAATTTGTATCTATCATATAAAAAGTTTAAGCAGAGGAGATTATTATTTTTGCTGTCAGCTTAAATAACCTAACCAAATTTAATCAATGACTGAAAATGATTTAGGAATTTCGTACCTCTTAAAATGTGATAAATCCCATCAGCTCTAAATCTAGGAGTAATTATAAATGAGAATTATCATGATAATGCTTCCAGATTAGGCCAATATTTTGTTACTCTGCTATTGTTATGTGTATTATATTTAAGATTACTTTTGTACATGGTGACCGCTTCAATTTTGCTTTGTTGTTACCTTCAATATGTTTACATATATTTTATAATTGTTAGGTGTAATTAGCAAGCGAGTGAAGGGAGGGAGACACTATAAAGGGGTAACAAAATTGAGAATCTGGGAGCTGCCTTTGTTTTAAAAAAAAAGCCTGTGACACTACATCCAGTAATAATAATAATTATTATTATTAACTAGCAAGCACTCGGCGCTGGACTTATTGCAAAGTAAGAATGCAGTAGCATAAGTTATCTTGCTCAGTTATCATTTTCTACCATTGGTTAAGGTTACATAAGTTTTCCTTTCCTGCTCTCTTTTTTTTTCCTGAGCAATCTCGGCTTTTCTATTCCTCCATCTTTCTTTTCTTCATCCCTTTCTACTTCTCTTGCTTCTGAATCTCTCTGTCCTATTATCATGATAGTGGACTTGAGCTTTGCAGAACTGTTGCCTTCTTTTTCGTACGTGCCTTCCTTTTTCGTACGTGCCTTCCTTTTTGAAACCGGAGCTGCCTTTACTATCGATTCCACCCTCATTACAGTTACCATTAGCTATTATCGCGCCTGTTTTTCCTCCTCTTCCGTTCTCTTTTGGCCTACGCTGCCTTACATTGCCGATTCCAACAGCTTTTAAAGTTAATCGCTTTTGCCTTCTCTTTCGAACTATTGCTTTTTTACTTTCGCCTTCCTTTCGAAACATACGCTGCCTTCTCGTCTACAATTAATCACTTTCTGCGGATTGTGACGACGCTTTACCAATTCATATAATTGAGCTCGAGAATTATTTATGAATACACACACCGTCGGTCGTCCTCGTTAAAGACGCACAAGCGCTTAGATAATAATAATAATAATAATAATAATAATAATAATAATAATTGTAATATCGTGGGACGCGGGGGTTCGACAAGTTAGCAGAGAGATTTAAAAGAGAGTATTGTAATTCATATCACACTCCATATAATGCACAGCACATAAGACAATGACACACAAAAACAAAAGGGGCCCCCCCCCCC
>WLWI01002239.1_pt1 | contig 16732 bp, 16 predicted proteins | sample 6701501 | NCBI WGS metagenome assembly WLWI01 (sample SAMN12718690, study PRJNA515312) | sponge metagenome | isolation source: marine sponge | host: Mycale hentscheli | place: New Zealand: South Island, Marlborough, Capsize Point | collected 2014-11-01
AGTGGTGCGGATCGTTATAATAAACGTCATTTTACGTCATTATTATTAAATTCCTGATAATTTAATTAAATTCCTATAGAACAAGTCTATGATACTACTGTTACCAGACCCTTTCCCTCCCCCCTTCGTATTAATAGAGGGTAAAGGGTCGGCAACGCGAGACTAGGTATCATCATCGTTCAAAGTGATCAAGTCTATAGCTTCAAACAAATTTTCAGACTAAGGTTCTTCATTCCAAATAATATTATCTCACTACTATGCAATGCTTTACTTCTGCACCTTGCTAGGGACAGATACTTGAAGACTATCTGAAGAGCACAGTATGGCAAGGAAATACAATTTAGGCGTGTAGTGGCAGAGGGAGCTATTCCATGTAACAGGATAGATTCAACAACAAAACTTCACATTGTATTATCTAAGTCCTGCACGAGGCCATCATTCCGGAGAGAAAACATCTTTGATGACCCGTGGTGAATCCATTAGGGCACCTCCAGAGGAAGAGTGGGAAATGCAAAGCATGGGATGTAAAGTAAACAGTGTGATTCAGCACAAATGATGAGTAAGAGATATCAGCTTTATTTTAAGGACTCTCTAAACTAGAGCTTGAGTGAGCACTGGACTCAAGCACTATGCATTTCTCTAAACTAGAGCTTGAGTGAGCACTGGACTCAAGCTCTATGCATTTCTCTAAACTAGAGCTTGAGTGAGCACTGGACTCAAGCACTATGCATTTCTCTAAACTAGAGCTTGAGTGAGCACTGGACTCAAGCTCTATGCATTTCTCTAAACTAGAGCTTGAGTGAGCACTGGACTCAAGTTCTATGCATTTCTCTAAACTAGAGCTTGAGTGAGCACTGGACTCAAGCTCTATGCATTTCTCTAAACTAGAGCTTGAGTGAGCACTGGACTCAAGTTCTATGCATTTCTCTAAACTAGAACTTGAGTGAGCACTGGACTCAAGCTCTATGCATTTGGCCAAGTACTGTTTGGCAATTAAAAAGAAAATATCATGTTTCCTTCAAGACTGTAAGGATTTCAAACCCAATAAGAACACTCCACGACAAGTTTCCTAGGGAGAGTAATAATACTGTATGTATCATCATGAGTCTTGCAAGCAATAACTAGTGGTGTGCTTGAGCACAAATGGCGAGTGAGCCCAAAACTACACTATTGTTATATGATTGATTTTAACTTCCAACACTCAAAGCTACTAAAAATAAGGTTGAGTTTTTAAATTACGTTTACGGTAAAGGTATTTCAATGCCATAGTAACCCCTCGCTGCAACTGTTTGAATTGAAAAATAAATAATAAATAAATACACGTTATTTGAACATTATCTTTGTGATATGCTTGAGCTAAGTAGTAGCTGTAACGCACAATACCTTCACACAACTGGACATACCTACACAAGACTTACCTTCATGGTTAGTCTAGTGGACAATGAGTTTTCAAGTAAATACTGTTGCGTACAGCTATAACTATGACAAAGAGCACATTGACTTACCACCGCCACAAACTCGAATAGAAATGGAACTCCGGTATGTCTTCAAGTTTTAACAGCACACACAAAAGAATTCCAAACGATAAACAATTCAATTTCCAGGGTGATACGGGTAATGATCGATAAACCTGAGGATTCTGTTTAGTAAAGTTTGAGACGGGGTCGACCACCGAACTAACACAAAAATGCCAGGGTCAAAGTACAAAAATGACTTGCGTACGTCCAAACATATATATAAACATATATCCCCGATTTTCAATTGAGTTACCTGATAGTGTCTCGCTCGCCAACTAGTAAAGAACATCAAATTCACTGACTAAACTAGGACTGTGCACAGCACGGCAAGTAACTCTGTTTGGGTAGAGCAGTGCTGTTTATTTTGTTTGATCATTCTGTTTGTGTTTAGCACCACATGACACTGGAGTCATCAAATGCACTTGCCGATGTACAGTAGTATTTACAAAGGGCTATAATAGTCCGATACACTTTGTTAAGGTAACAGTTCCCAAGCAAGAAGTCAATTAAAAGCTGCTGAAAATATCTGTGCTAGATATCTCCGCCCACCAGAAGAAGAATGCTTTATCTAATTTACACACGTAGAGGTGCAGGCAACAAAAGGGATCACATGTACCATATAAATATATATTAAAAAAACAACAAATAAAATAAATAAATAAGTAAATATCACAGAATGTCGATAGTGTTACTCCTGAGAGTGTCTTGCTCGCTTTCCCAATATATTAATACATTTACCTCACTGAACTAGCTAAGGTTCCATCAGAGTCGCTGCGTGTAGTGGAATTGTCAGTGACATAGAACATTCCCTGCACAGTAGAGCCACACTCCACAAGTTCCTCTGCTGTGCTTCCCCGAGTGAGTGAGACAGGAGCACGAGAGTGGCTTGAAGCTATAACTTTGCTGTCCTGGGTGAGAGAATCTTGTGAGAGAGGTCTCTGCCTGTCGACATCTCTGGTAATGTCTGCTGTCAGTAGACACCTGTAGCTTCCTTCTGGACTCAAATCAAACACTCGAAGCTAAAAAGAAAATATTTAACAAATGAATACAATAATAATTTACAACTTCAATTTTGTCCCATAATGTAAATAGCTAGGAGTACAGAAGTGAGTGTGAGTGTTCCAGTTAGCTACCCTTAACTCTTTTACCGTCAAACGCCATATTATGGTGCACAGTATTCGATCTGCAATTCTCCAATTTGTAAAAAAATTGATTATCCAATTTAATGTTCCTATTTTTGTTGTACATTGCTCTGACGTAGTGCTTCCTGTAATAATAAAAAAATCAAAAAGTGAGCACCAGTATTTTGTGGTTAATATAGCCACTGGAATGTTTAAAGGTTGAGTGTTTGTCTGCCTGAAATTATTATATAGTGAGGCGTTCAGAAGCTCAGAGTCCAAAATATGAGTATTGCAATTAACTGGGTGCATTGTGAAATAATAAAAATTACAGTTGAAAAAAAAAATGAGGCTAGCAGTCAGTCAACTGGTTAATAAGGCAATGCAAAAAAAAAAAGAATTAAAACTTACAACTTACACCTAATATGAATGTGTCTTGCATAGACTCTACTCTTACAATCTTACATATGCCATAACCTCTGTCCCCTTCACTCATTTCTGCCAGCAAGTTAGCCCAGCAAATACTTGTATTCATTCATGCAGTACATTAACAAGTTCACTCTTTGACAAATACTTTAGACTTTTCTTTTATAAATGAAATAAGGTTTTTATGAATTGACCAAGTTGCTCACTCTCCAGTCTTAAATTAATGCTTACCATGCCATCAGCTGTGGCTGTAGCCAGATGGTGCTGTGCTGGGTCCACAGCACCGCACAGGAAGCTGGAGGCGGAAGAAATGATGTGAGATTGATAGAGAAGAGAAGAATTGTCCAAATCCCAAACCTGGACAGAGAGAAACAGTTAACACAGGTGGTATCTAGCATGTCTCTGTGTTGTGATTAGCACTAACCTTGAATGTGTGGTCCTCTGAGAGGGTGGCGATGGTGAGTGGGTGAGAGGACATGAAACCAGCCAATAGCACAGCTCCAGTGTGTCCCACCAGTGTGGTGTCCAGGCCATGACTCTGAAGAGAAACACAAGATATATTCATGCAGTGAACTCAATAAGATGGACACTCCTGGGAATTCATGGGTAGGTAAGAGATATCTCTATCATAGGCACATCTCTAATCATAGGCACTGCCATGTTTAAGACTTATCTTAGGACTCTGAGGCGTGTCTGGAATGGGCGACTCTACCTACATAGAGACTGTTTGCAGAGGGTGTGCTATTACTCGTGTACAATTCTTCATTAGGCGAGTGAGTGAAGCAACTCAACACAGCAGCATACAAGTATCTGTTCAAATGACACAACAGGGGAGTAGGAAGCCAAATTGGATTGGTGCGGCTACTAAACCACGCCCACTTTACCCCGCCCACTTTGCCACACCCACTCATTACTTAAAATATTGAATATGATTAATAGAGTGGCAAGCACTAAGCTCATGATTACGAATCCTAACAGCGGCATCTTTCCAGTTCGAATATCCTTTGCATACCTAATAAAAAATGGAATCCACTAATGTTACTCCAGCGATCAAGTATAAGCCCATTTTAATTATGTTACAATGCAAATGATTTAATTAGTAAGATATATCATAGCTACATAGATAGTAGACACAAAAGCAAACATAAGACATTTTGATTTGCAAACAAAAAATAAACTGAATCTACAATAATCAAAACTTACAAATGCTTGCTCTGCTTTTGTTGCAGTCTTAGCTTTATTTTCTTTAAACATTCTCAAGCATGTGTGGCAAAAAAACACATCATTAGACTCCTGGTAATGCAAAAACGGCCATTTTGCAAACCAACAATGCTGGAAGGATCTTTGGACTACGTTGGTTTTTCCAAAAGATCGCTTTGGAAAGCTAAAGGACGGTCAAGGCTGATGTGGAGTCTCTGGGGCATATCTTCAAAGCCTCGATACTGGCCATTTACTCCCCGCCAAACTGCTTGAAGCCATACCGATAACTACCACAAGATCTAGTAAGGGAAGCCCCGGTAAGAAACACGCCCCCTAATTTGTTAAATATTGGTGCGGCCATGGCCGCACTGGCCGCAGTAGTTCCGACGCCCCTGCACAACGTCTCTTCCGAAATGTCGTTAACTGGCAAATCAAATCTTACTTCACCACACTGCAATAAACTACACTGTACACTGCTGCTTCAAGAAAGCTAGAGGTGTGAGCAACTCTGGAATTTCTCTGCGTATTTAACACAAATCCATTGCACCTCAGTAAGCTCTGCTCATGCTTATAGAAATGAATGCATTCAGATCACAACCCTTCCTCTAGCTCACTCACCACAACACAGCACAAGTTCAACATTATGGTTAATATCATCATTATCATTCCTCCCCCCCCCCGAATAATGTAACAAGTCTGGTAAAGTGAGTCTGGTAAGGTGTGTCTGGTAAGGTGTGTCTGGTAAGGTGTGTCTGGTAAGGTGTGTCTGGTAAGGTGTGTCTGGTAAGGTGTGTCTGGTAAGGTGTGTCTGGTAAGGTGTGTCTGGTAAGGTGTGTCTGATTACCTGTGTGTTGTAGACCAAGGCCTTGTTGCCTCTGCAGACTACCATGTGACAGCCATCTTGAGAGAACTCCACACAGTGAACAACTGAACCAGAGTGCTCACAGTCATCTCCTCCTCCTAGAACCACTGAACAACTTCTCTCTCCTGTCAATCCATTCACAAAATATCTCTAGAACTCAACACTTTCTGATTAATTGTATGTGCATAACGTGATAAATCTGTTCATTGGTTCCTATTACCTGCTCATTAAGGGAACGTAAATATTTTCCACTCTTCTGTCCTATTTATTTGTATTTCAAAGATGTTTAGAACAGGGTGAAGGACTTGCTGGTATATTGCTTTGTACTCACCGACACATCATTTCCATTGATACTTCCAGAGTATTTTCTAAAACCAAACTTGAGGGGGGTCCAAATCAACACAATTAATGAAAATTTTGCGGTAAATGTCCCCATGAAGGTCATAATAATTTTCAATTTTCAGAGGGGGGGAAGGCAATATGCTCCCCTACATGGCCTAGGAAATCCCTGTCCTTTACATCGTATTCAGCACTTATAACTCTAGTTTGATTAATTTGCATGTACTCATCCAATCCAACCTACCATTCAATCCAACCTACCATTCAATCCAACCTACCGTTCAAGACTTTTTCAACATGCCATAGCAAGACCAAGGACCGAGACACAGAGCAGAGACAAGTACACGATGGAGTCTTGCTCAATGGGACATCTGCACCATGGTAGAAACGTAAGGCTTGCACCTCCTCGTTGTGACCAGGCAACCAAAGGTCCTGGGGAACATATTATATTAGTGATCATCATTTAGGGATACTTGCAGTGTTTCTTTTATTGATTGCAGTATTTATAATGGAATATTGTAATGGTAGGCTTTTCTTTCCTTTACCCTTCCTTCTTTGATAATGTGCAGCAGTATTTCTACATCGCGCTGCTCGCTTCCAGGCACGTGACACGGGTAAGCTACTATCTGTAGGCCACTATAAACACCCACTGCAACAGGTGTGCTGCTACTAGCTGGTCTGTGCGACGACAAACTTGTTACAAATCTTGTTTCCATTCAACTTCACCACTGAAAATCAAACCTCGCGCTAAGCATTTAACAATATTCATAAGCCCCACCCCCTCACCTCACATGACCTTGGCGACCTCAAACAAAACAAGTGTGATTCTGTAGGATCCTGAGCGATGGGTTCCCAGGCCTACAATATCCCAGTTATTCTCCCGGACTTGAGGAAAGAAGAATCTTATCACCAGCTAATTGACGCTCTGGAATATTTGGATGCTGTAGCAAACGACATTTTTAGCAGGATCACTTTGAGGTAGGCACTTAGTCAGCTAATGTGTAGATAGCTACTGTATCTTTTATCCTGTCTGGCCAAGTAGTATCATAGGTGTGTTTGAATATATATCAGGGTTGCAGATAATCGAGATCAACTGACTGAAATCAACAATAGAATATTCACAGCTCAAGCTAAGATTGAGAGACTGAGGAGTGCCAGCAGTAAGGCAGCACGAGTCTTTTCATCACCCAAATACCCAGCTCCCAACAAGGTCACAGATTACTGCACCATATATAAAGATGTCCACCCTAGACTGCAGAAGGTGAGTACTGAGAAGTGAACTGTTAGTTAGTTGCACACCTTTTGTTACCTAAGTCGAGAGAAGTAGCTTCTTTTCTTCCCATTTTTTTTTAGGTACGTAAGAATAAGGCTCAGATAGACAGTCTTCTACCGGAGGTCACGGATGATGTTCTGCGGGCTAAGAATAAACTCATTCCTGTGGCTCCATTTCGAAAGGCTTACGGTAAAGAGAGATCCAAGACGTCAGATCCGGAGGCTGGAGAAGGTCTGGGTAGTCTCCCTCGCTACCTGCCGTCTGTCAGCTCGCTGCTTCTGTTCAACACCGACGAGAACCCTTACAAGAAGTATGTCATGCTGGACCCCCTGCAGGGTGCCAAGACCAGGACGAGGGACAAGATCATGGAGGAGGAGAATGAGCTGGCGGATGCACCCATCACCATCACTCAGGGAGAGGAACTAGGGCGTGCCCAGCAGGACAGCATCATGTACCAGCCCATCATGCCAAAGCTTGAGGACCTGGAGGTCCCCGAGATGTTACAGTTGCCGTACGTGGCGTCTGATGTGTTCTATTCAGCAGATGTCGGAGCATCCATTGCACCGTCTCTCGCGAATTCCGTCATGCCGGACTTGCCTAACGTGGCTGACCCAGGTGCACCAGCGGCCAGTGCCAATGATGTTCCTTTACCACCACCAAGCAGCAGTGCCCCGCCTCCTCCACCTCCCAGTGAGGGAGTCCCGCCTCCTCCGCCCCCTCCTCCAGTGGCAGCCCCTCCTCTTCCTTCTATAGGAGATGACCAGTCTGGAGATAGCTCAGATGATGATGCAGGTTCATCGGTGCCTCCTCCTGACCCAGAAGATGGTAGGGCCAATCTCATGGACGCCATTAGGAAAGCTGGTAAGTACCGCTATGATAGAGACACTGATGATGTAATGGTGATTACATAAGCTGGTAAGTTACTGCTATAACTGACTAGTGTAGTTGAGATATTAGTTCCAAGGATTAGTTCAAGCTTTGTAGTAATCTAGTTTTTTTGCCACTGCTGCTGCTCAAAATTCCATGGATAAAAAGATTCTTTGAAAAAAGAAAAGAAAAAAAATTGTGTTGGTTTGTTGACCTGCTCAATACGGTTGCTATTAGTATAATTGTCTAAATCCACAAATCACAGACAGAAGAACAGAAGGCAGAGAAACAGGAGAGCCCAGCCACCAAGTAAACTTAATGTTAGGTTGTCACTGGGGATCGAACTCAGGACCACTTGCTTAGCTACGACAATGAACAGGCAACCTCACACTTCAATTCTGTATTTATAATGTTGGGGGTACCATGCTATGTTACAGTCTCACTCTGATCTAGTCTAGAGCAGTTCACAACCAGCAACAAAGTAGTGACATGACATGGTAGTCCAGACCTTGTCGTCTGTATTCACACAACCCATAGTGTAGCTGATGGACATACTTTACCAGTTAAGCTCTGTCAATGCCAAGCTGTACTGTTTGGAATTGCAAAGTATGGAGGGGGGATGCCATTGGGGTTAGTCACTCTGTTCTGATTGCCTTCTAGGTGGAGCATCCAAGGCTGGTCTCAAGAATGCCAAGACCATAAAACACAAAAGAAAAGCTAAAAAGGAGGAAGAGAAGGCCATTTCATCTCCTGGAGACTTGCTGGGGGATTTGTCGGCAGCTCTTGGTCGTAGAAGAAAGGCTCTGAGCGGCAAAGATAAGTTAGCAAGGGAAGAGAAGGAAAAGAAAGAAGATCACAACCTTGGAGGCGGGTCAATGATGGACAACATCTCCAAGATGATCCCCCCACCACCCTCTGGACCTGGAGGAGATGACGATTCTGACGGGGACATTGAAGAGAGTGGGGCATGGTAATAAACAACAGACATCTTTCAATTAATGGCTTTCATTCATATGATTAAAGTGTGTCAGTTGTGTTGAGCAGCATGTATATGCATCGATGTGAATACAATATTTACTTACACCACAAGTAAGGTGTCCAATGGCCACTGGTGGGCTCTGTAGCATACAGCCAAGTCTGCAGTTACTGGCTATTCTTTAAGGCAGTTCTTTGCAATTAAATAAGTAGGTTGCAGTTTTTTCCCTTCTTTTCTTTGCATTATAATATAGAGAATGACAGGTTAATATTAGCATGTGAGATAAAAGGATGAAGGAACAGATGTGAAGATGTCAGTTAGCCAAGGCATTGGTGGTGGTTTCTATGCTGCCCAGTATCAACCCAGTTCCCTTCAAGAAGTCATAGACCTTTCTGGTCTTGTTCACGTCTATTCTGAGCAGCTTCCTGGCCTCGGCTAGAGTCAGAGCACCCGCTTTCCTGAATTCAGACAGCAGAATGCGTTTGAACTGAAGATAAGCTTCAGGCTGGAATCGACACATGGAGCAAAGCTACAAATCACATGACACAAACACCAATAACATTGTAAAGGCATCTCTAGGTAAACAACTTCCTCTCCAAATAATAATAACAAATAGTACCAATGTAATATAGATGTAATTCAGCTTATTGCACTAATATAACTGTAGAGCTATTCCTTAACTTCAAAAATAAGCTGACCAGTGAGTAGAACTCACCTCTTTTTCTTCTGTGGACAGTTTCTCTACTCCAGCTGAATAAGTAATGTCCAGTAGCTTTCTCTCTTTGCTAACTACAAGCAGTAACATCTAAATGGGTAAGGATCGTCCATTGAATGGCAACACTCACCTGGTTTCTTGGACTTCAGAGGCCTGCAAATAAATTAATACACAATTACGTACATAATAAAAATCGCAATAATATTGTTGCTATTATTATTATTATTGCGATTTTTAATCTCCATAACTGCCACACGATGCTATATAGAGCCACTCACCCTTGGTGCAAGATTTGATATAACATATTCTCCTATGCACACACAGTAGCACGGGTCATGCTAGACATCATGTATCAGACCAGACTCCCTTACCTCAGCTGTGCAGCTCTTGCGCAACAGAGCATCTCTGTTAGCTTTCCTCCTCTTCCTCTCTGAAGCCAGTCTTTCATATAGAGCAACACCTGCTCTATACCAGCATCTTACAGGATGTCTGATCAACAACACTATAGCGTACCTTTGAAGGTCTTGATGGCATTCTGCCGGTAGTGTCGCAACTTCTTGATCTCACCTATCAACTGTGCCTCCACTAGAGCAAGAGTGTGTGTGTGTGTGAGAGAGAGGAGAGAAAGTAAATAGATAACAGTTGCCAGTCACAATGGAGGACACGACATACAGTAGTGACTCTGGAGGAACTTGGCTGCATGGTCTGGACTCATGAACCTCATGAAGGGTCGACTCATGTTCTTCACCCACCTGTGAACATCATCAACATCAATCAGCTAATGTGAGGGGACCCCTAACTGGATTAAACTTTACAGCTGGCGTCGAGACAGTCGAGTTTCATCCACTGCCATCTGCTTCTGAATGTCCAGGAGACCGTAGTCCAACACCATCCTGGACACACCCAGTCCAGTGATCTGAACACACCCACACACAATGCTGCCCTTTACCTCTTCCTGGAAGCTCTAGCAGCCAGCCTAGATTGATATATCTGAACAGCAGTCAACTGAAGGGCTGGGAAACCAACAACAACAAACAAAAACAAACTCCCAAAGGTCATTATACGACACTGTCACTTACTAACTACAACTTCATCATCTTCGGGGTCAGGGTCCAAGCTGGCAATAAGTGACTCCGCATTATTGTCGGGTTCCTGCACACAAACACCTACTCATAACCACACCCACCAACACATAGCCACACCCACACCACACTTACACAGACAATGCTACACTCACAATGGCAAAGTCCCCTCTGTACGGCATGTAGCCAGATATCTCCATTCCCGGGTAATAGTCCATCATGTCAACCCCACTCCTCACCATCCTGGAGGGCTCTTCTTCACGACCCTTAGTCGGGGAACCACTTACCACCGGCATATCTGTGTCAAAAATAATGGTCTCACAATAATTCACACACACACACACACATTCACAACTATAAATCCCACGACATAGTGTTGAAAAAAATGACATGACAACTGATCACATACCAACTGTCATTACATTATGTTGTGTCAAAAAAGAGACACTTTGTATTCATTCATTCTCCAACAGAACTTGCCTGGGATGAGGCTGTGTTGAAGTTTCACATAGTAGTGGTCATAGTGACTCTTGCACTCTACAGTACAAATATACCAACAACTAAATAATAACTTGCACTGCCATTACCTACCAATAGCTATTCACCTGTAGGAGTTTTGCCAACTTTGATACCAATTGAAGGCCTGGAGATGAAATTAAAGTGACTTTAGCTGAAAAGAAAGTCTAAAATAATCAAGTACCAGTTGCCATATCCAAATTCCTCAATGGCTTCTAAAAGTTTAAGCTCTTGTTGAGGATTCCAATCCGCACAAAATCTCCATCCACCAGACATCAATGCTTTGGACGCCTAATAGTTAGCTACTCACTACCACTAGTTATAAACGGGCTTTAATTAGAATTAAATCGCATCCTCGACGCACGTTTGACCAAAGCGCTCGGAACTACTTGCCAATAAAGTACAAGACCAATCTCCAAGTCTGAAAAGGTGTAGTATATGACAAGGTCAGAGCATGCCCAGTGGTTTGTTATAATATGAAGTTTTAATTGTAGACAAATAGTTTTGGATAGTTTTGGAAAGAAAACTGTAGGCACACACGCGTAGCTAGACCCCTTTACCACCCTTTACCCGCTACACGAAGGAGGAAAAGTGAACTATACAAACAAAAAAATCACAGAATACCATTATAAATCATAACCACACCATTAATAATTCATGAAATTCTGATCCTCTGTATGAAACCCTCCCTAAGACAAAGCCTCCAGCAACTTTTTTTTAGCAGAAACTGTGGTTAAAATTGGGACATTACACTAACGTGTAGCACATGCATCCCCTCCCCCCTTCAACTTCTATTCTCTTAATGTAAAACTAAGCATGGAGGTGCCAGATATGGCAGAGTTGAAGGAGGCAAGGGAGGAAAAGAAGAAAGCGGAGAAGAAAGCGGAGGATGTAGCTTCTTGGGTCCCTTAGCCATTCAACATGTTTCACTACGTCCACAAAGTTGTCAATTTTCTATGGCCATGTTTCAGACAACTGATCCCTCTAGTAAACACACCTAGGTAAACTTACTCTTTCAGGAAAGTGGAACAATAACTCTAAGTCTTTAATCCTACTCTCTGCCTTCTCCTTAGGATGTGTAGAAATCAATGATAGAGCTTGAAACACAAACTAAGCAGTGGAGTAATTACTTATGGCTGTTGCATGTGGTTAATTTGTCTTATTGCAGGTGAGATCTAAGCGAAGGAGACCTGATCATGACGGTATGCTATTGTCAAATATTGTGCATGTGTTTTAATAATCTTTTTTTCGCAGAATGGGAAGAATTGATTGAATGTGCTTTACCTGAAGACGTATGGTTGAAGAATGAGTGTGTTAAAGCTTTGGATCATCTCGATATTAAGAGGTGGTAAGTGAGCAGGATTATAGTAGTCAAGGTGGCATTGTACTTCAAGATGAAAACGCTCGTGTTCATTTAGGTCATTTATGCTTGAACTATAATCTCGCTCTTTTAGATTTTTTTACTAAATGCTATACTAAGGAAATCGTGTTGGGACATGTTGGGGAGATTTCAGTGGATCGTGTTGGGGCATGTTGGGGAGATTTCAGTGGATCGTGTCGGGACATGTTGGGGAGATTTCAGTGGATCGTGTCGGGGCATGTTGGGGAGATTTCAGTGGATCGTGTCGGGACATGTTGGGGAGATTTCAGTGGATCGTGTCGGGACATGTTGGAGAGATTTCAGTGGGAATCATATAAAAACTACTTTAGTTATAATTTTGGGCAAATAAATTCACAACTTGTTAAGCGTCCTTGCTGATAAGTTATTCTTTGCGCAGCAATTGGGGCACCAAGGAAGTTGTTGGGCTCAAAGTTAGTGCTCTAATTTGGAAGCAGTGACAGGTCTAACTGAGCAAATATGCACACATTACAAAAGTGAGTGGGAGTAATAAGTAGTTTATTGTGCTTTTTGCAGGACATAAGTATCGCTCTAGATTAAGGGCGATGTTAAGAATTTGACATGTTATATATGGTCGGAGATATCAGTAACTTTTTGAATTGAAACAAAATAAGCAACAAAAATCAAGTTCACGTTCTTTAAACTTTTTCTCTGTGATATTTTCACATAACTGAACATACTTACGCAAGACTTACCTTCGTGGTATGTCTAGTGGACAATGAGTTTTCAAGTAAATACTGTTGAGTAGGGCTTATAATTATGACAAATAGTGTATTAACTTACCACTGCCACTAACTCGAATAGAAATGGAGCTCCCATAAGTTTTTGAGTTTTAACTGCACCCGCAAAAGAATTCAAAGCGGTAAACAATTCAATTTCTAGGATGATACGGGTAATGATTGATAAACCGGAGGATACTGTTCAGTGATGTTGGGAACCCGGTCGAACGCTGAGCTAACTCGAAAATACGAGAGAGTCAAAGTACAAAATGACATACGTACGTCAAAACATATGAACAAACAAACATCCCCGATTTTCAATTGTGTTACCCCTGAGAGTGTCTCTCTAGCTTCGCTCGCTCGCCAATAACTGGTAAGCAACCACCGAATAAAAGTTACTGAGTGAGTGAGCCAGGCAGGGAAGAGTAGAAGACTTCTGGAATGTACTGGAAGGTCCTAGACGATGAAGAAGCGGCGGCGTATTAATGGCGCCTGGAGTCACTCGTTTAGAATAGCACGGCTCACAGCTGTGACTTGAAGGGAGAATCTGCTTTGGTATCTTTGGAGAGCTTGACAGAAGGTTGGTGAAGTGGGTAGAAGTTAGAAGCAGTTTCAGTGTGTTAACGTCAACTTTTCAGGAGTTTTTGGTGCTAATTTTTTCCATCCCTGTTACTGTTGTGAAGGATGAATAGCTATATACATGTATATATGATATTTGCACATCATTAAAAGAAAATGTGAATTATTGCATTTATTGACTTAAATATTCGCTAGTTTATTATTTTATTTCTACAATATTTTATATTTATCAATTCGGCTATTGTCAATTATTATTTATTGATTTATTTAAAATAAAACCTGTACCAAATTTTAGATCACAGTACTTAGTCTAATCTACCTCAACAGGAGAGAAAGGTGCTCGCATGCTCTTTATAGAAATAGATGAGCTCCCATTATGAGAAGACGCAACTCCTTGGTTCTAGGGTACAACCGACAGGTTCACAACAAAAATGCGGAGCAGAAGAAATGGCTTCCTTGTTCTCCAGAGGAGAGAATAGTAGACCTTCGGCTCTCCTAAGAAGGCATGCCTCCTGAAGGGAAGAATACTATATCCTGGTTATTTAGAAGAGAGTACATGGCTCTCCAGTAGAGAGGTCAATGAGAAGGCACAGATTCTTGGATCCCCTTGATAGCATTGCACTTTGTATTTGATTATGGCCCTGCTACTATGGAGTTATGATTTTATATTATTGTTTAGTAATACTTTTTAGAAAGTGAACAAAAAATTATTAATAATCTACACTGCTGCTTCTGCCCTACAGTACTGAGTCCTTTGAGGTGAAAGCTCTTTGTGGTAAACAGTTAATTGGAGCCAGGGTTTTGTGGTATTCTACTGAATTACTTAATTACCACAGTTTCCGGGTGGGGTACTGCACCCTTAACAGACATTTAGTGGTCATTTTATTAGATTATGTCCTGTGTTTGTTATTCAGGCTTCTGAATCGGAACTTGGTCCAGTATCAGAAAGAGTAAGCACATGCACACACCACAGTATCAGATGCTGTAGAGTAATGTTGCTTAATGTGTAAGCCCTTAACTTCATACGGTTTCTTACTCGCAATACAAGGTTTCTGGAATTAAAGGTATAGGTTACAGGCAAGTAGTGCTAATTCACATTTGCTTATTATAGGACTCTGAAAATTATTGTTCAGGTTTTGGTTAGACGGTATTTTAGCGGCCTTTTTGCTTGAATTTTTTTTGATTTTCCAGAATCCAAATTTGTTATGGCTCACACCTTACCAAATCTTGCTATTCCTTAATTTTATACCCTGGCTGGTACAGAGGTAGTAGTGTTATCTTAAATGGATTGTTGCTGTTTTTTCAAAGAATAGTTTTATAGCATGTTGACACTAAGAGTTTTTACATAATATTGGAAACACTTATGAATTATTTTATTTATTTATTTATTATTTTTTAATCATTCATTTTATTCATTAATATTTTTGTTATTTTGTTTAGCACGAGTGCTTATTTGTCTATGTTGCTCAGAAGCCAATTATCAAATTAGGATATGCTCCATATCAAATTAAATTGGAGACACGATTTGTCAATGGCTACTGTGGCGAGATTCTATTTACAGCAAATGGTTATTTCGAAAAACAAGAATCATCGTCCACCTCGAATCTTGCTGTTTATTTCTTTCATTTTGAAGATCGCATTCCATGCTCTTCAGCTGAAGGACTCGTTGGAATAGATTCATTTGACCGTTATCCACCACCATTTGTTGAACAATTGTTGAAGATGAAGGACAATTTGTTTAGAGTGGCAGAAAGTAACCCAGGACAAGCATTTTTGGGAAGTAATAGTGCAAGTGAGGTACAGTGGTGCAATAAAAAAGCTGTTATCACATTAGAATTGGACTCTGATGTTGATGTACCAAGTAGCCATATTATAAACTTACTGTCTGTTTCGGTAATAGACTTGAAGGTTTTTCACTCAAATTCTACACATCGTTTTTTTGCTTTTCGCGAGGAGGGGACATTAATTTCATTAATGGCAAAAATTCGGCTGTGGTACTCACGCCAATTTGTCCTGAAGAAGGACCTCCATAGCATAGTTAGTGGCTGCATAGAGACGAAAGTGGTAGAACGATCGAATGACAAGATATTGGGTCAGCTGGTTTGTAATATGACTGTATGTATTGCAAAATCATTAGAAATTTTGACAGCTCCTGATCTCAGATCATTGAAAGTGGCATCATGTTATGGTCTTATTTTGGACTACCTCCAACCCATCCAACTTTACAAATACTCAATGAACTTTGAAACTGGAGAAAGAAGTTTAGTTTCGAAACTATCTCGTCAAAAATTCTCTAGTATTTCACATGAAGTCATTAATAGAAGTATAACTTACATGCTTAAAACAGTTTTTCCACACCTACAGTCATAAATTAAGTACACTCTTATTTGCTCCACAGATTTCTTTCCCATGTTTGAAACTTAATAATTTGATTTGCTTCTTATTATCTAAATTAACTAATATACTTTTGTAGCTACAGTTAATATTACACAATATTGCAGGTTCTATTTAATAGTCAAAGAACATAAGATTTAATCCTGGCCATTTGCCTGATTCTGTAGCATGGAATTACAACGCTGAAATGTTTGTTTGGAGTAATGAAAAATGATGAAACATGTACCGGTTAGTAGTACATGCGACTCTGCATGGGACATTCATTACATAACTCCTCTCATTTTAATGAGGTGTAGAAATTCACAATTCACACCTACTGCAAACTTTGTATGGCCTAAACAATTTTATGCAACCAAGGAATTTTGGTTTCAATGTTTTAAAAGCTTTGTTTTATGCTAGGAAAAGCTACATACCAAGTTTCAAAGGTGAACTCTGAAAGGTCACTAAAAATAGGGAAAATAATATATTACGTGTATGGAATTTTGAAAGGAGGGTTTATTTCTCTTTACCAACAATGGAGTGATATGATCTAAATAAGGCTATTATGCCTGTGGTAGAAATTGTTTGCTGCCACCTGAGTTGTCACTCGAGTTCTAGTACGTGGAGGTTGTCGTGGTTGAGGGCCCGCCTGTAACCGACGTAGCTAGTCACCCAAGTTTTCTGGTTAAACAGTTTAGCTTGTGAGTTGTAACCAAAAAGACAGACTGCCCAGAAAGAGCAGAACAGCCACATATATACAGAACTGTTCTG
>WLWI01002241.1_pt1 | contig 16731 bp, 10 predicted proteins | sample 6701501 | NCBI WGS metagenome assembly WLWI01 (sample SAMN12718690, study PRJNA515312) | sponge metagenome | isolation source: marine sponge | host: Mycale hentscheli | place: New Zealand: South Island, Marlborough, Capsize Point | collected 2014-11-01
GATTTATAAAAATCAAAAAACAAAAATGCTATAATTAGCCTAAGGGTGATGCTTGACAAAATGCAATATATTGCCTAAGGTTTATTCTTGTTTATTTATGTGAGTGGCCTCTAGCTGCTCTCAATACATGTTAAAAAGCATAACATCAAAAATACGACAGCAAAGAATCACTAATTAATATAACTACTGTTATATAACTGTTCTGCACTTTATTGGCTTGCAAACATGAGCCACTCAATTGTTAATTTTATTGATGATAGGAGGAACTTATAAACGTGTTAAATAATACAAAATATTTTTTCTTTTGTATTACCCTCCATGTTGATAAGGCCTTCGATATATTATAATCTTCTAGTATCTATGTTATTGCTGCTTTAATCTTAAGACACAAAATAATGTGTCCTTGACCTGTATTTCTGATGGTATAGGCACATCAATTTATGATGTTTTGATGCTTACATTTTTTCATGACATTTTTTTATCTGTATGACAATGTTGTGTTTTTTAATTATTTGCAGAAGAGCCGTCAATTTCAATTGATCCAATTATAAGTAATACTCTTAACAACTCTACATTAGTTTTGAAGATATCATTGTCCATGGCATCACAAATATGCTTGGAATATATCAGTGCAAATTTATCGTGGATGAATGATGTGAAAAGTGTACAAAGCTTTGTAAATATTACCAACTCTTCTCTGATAATTTCCTTCAATGAACTTAACTTATGTGATTACATTTACTATTTTAATGTAATTGGTATTGGAAATGTAAATACTGAAATAGTATCTCAGGAAATATTGGGTTTCATGAAGGTATATAATTTATTTTTTGAATATTATTCATTATTATTAACTTATCGTTTTTGCTTGAAAAAATATATAATACTTATACAATGACTTATGCTTTTTAGGACAACCATCAGCTCCTCATATTTCAAACATTCAATCTTTATTTCAAAATAACGATCCAATATTCACACTGACTATTGATCCACCCAATAGAAATCCAGAATGTGTTAAAATAATACAATGTTTCAGTAATTAGTGAAGATCAAATAAACACAGTTCACGTTCCTGCTAATGGTTTTGCTAAAATTTATGTTAACATAAGTAAAGCAACTTATAGGCTTTAATCCATGTCTGGCTAATTATTCATTTCAAGTGCAAGCATCCAATGGTAAGGAACGAAGCAATATATGTATATGAAGGACACTACAATTTTTCAGGCAAATTATATTTATAATGTATTATTATTATATTCAATAAAATATTTAGATATTAAGTGATTTAGAATAAGCACTAAAGACAAGCAAGCCAGCTACAAGATTTCATGGGGCAGGAAGAAATAAATAAGGCAAACCAACTTAAAGTCCAAACATTATAAACACACAAATTACAGGATAATCTCATATTTTTTGGGACTGTTGGACAACATCATTACATTTTCAACAAAAAAAAATTACACCACTGCAGTTTCTCTTTAATTTGAAAAAAAGGCTGTATTATTTATTTGAGTTTGTGTTGAGTGTAAAAAAATGTAAAAATATTTGGATACAAAAGTTAAATATAAGTAATTTACAATTGTGATAGTCTCAGTAAGCTGTCATTGTTTTGCCAATAATATAATTTATAAATAAAAATTATTTCAAAACTATTAATAAATAAATAAAAATTTAATTCATATTTTTTTAATTTATAATGTTGTAGGTTACAAGAGTCTGTCTTGTCTCACTCAAGAATCTCATGTGTCTATTCCAACTGAATTATCAACCTGCATTTCCACACTTCATTATTCCTTGCACACTTCATTATTCCTTGCACTACAGTAAAATGATTTCCAAAAAAAAATCTTTTTAGCTAGTAACATCAAACTGTGTGGAAAGTGATGCTTCAAAACTCAATACAAATATCTAAAGACTCAAGTCAACACGTCCCTCAGTACTCTGCTGCCATATACTACAAGTGAGGTTATTGTGATACCTATTGAGCCTTTTTCTTAAACTTCTGGTACAATTTTGGCATCAGTACCTGGGGATAGAAACTGCCATAACCTTTCCACTTTAGGCAATTCAAGTTTCATTAATAACATGCAAGCATGTACATAAGTAACTGTGTATGCTAGAACGGACTGTTGGTTACTTACTTCATTCCAACATCTTATAAAGTGTATCAGTTGTTATTTGACATGTTTTAATTCCCCCTGCTTCTGCTGAATTTAAATATGACTGTTTTGATCTTAATGCTCTGTTCACAACTCTGGCTTGCCGTAGAGTGTTTAAATCAAACATTCCTCGTAAACAGCCATTTTTTTGTACTTTAAATCAGATACACATGCAAACTCATACCTTGTACTCTGACATACTTTCCTCAAAACTTCTTGTGCTTCAGAATTCAATATCAAATCCACTATTATATTTTATTAGTCAATCAATCACAATAGTTTATCTTTAGCAGAATATTATTAATAAACGTAAACAAGAGAAAAGTAAACAACTAGATGTTATTTAAATTCTGAGATATACTGTAAGTAGAATGCCAGAGCAAAAGGAAACCGCATGTGCTTCATTCTCGTCTGAAATAATTATAATACTAGTGAATTATTTCATTTAAATAACCAATTATTATATTTATTAAAAACTTAATCTGACATTTTGACATTATTATATTTAAGCTATTAAAGCAGAGAGACTGTGAAAAACCCAGAGTCTGCAAGAGACTCTAAGAGAATTCTGTGGAGACATTCGGTAAATGTTAAGGCCAATTTTGTAATAGACAATTAGACTCTGAAAGACACTATAAGAAATTAGTTACATAAAACTAAATAATATATTCCAATGTACTTCTAATAATAATTGTGATGACAGCGTAACAGTTTCACCTCAAGAAATAATAAAGTAGTCAGTCTGCAGCTTATTGTAGTATACTCTAACTATAGGTTATAAAGATATAGTGGAATTTAGTCCCTTTGATAAAGCTAATCAACCAGGCAAAAATATCTGACCTAGATATTTAGAAAGCAGTAATAAACTGGGATGGAATAAATTCCCAGGACTACAACTGCGAGCAAATTTGGTTCTGCCGAGCAAGAGGAAGATTGTTTCATAGTCTCAACCAATTGCCTCTCACTTTGTAAGTAGTAAATATTTAAACTATTTCATTTCTTAAGTTCCTAGAGTTAATCAAAAAATGCTAGCCCCTTTGCTAATTGTTAATTTTCTGTGCTAATACTAGTTTACTCTTAGCTTTTTACGAACCTTTGATGAGTAACTACAATCAATATTATGAATATTGGTAAATAAAATGCTTCACACCCCTATACTTCATCAGTTGTGATGATAGCTTATTGTTGTTGTTTATTAGGAGAGTAAAAGTATAGAATATTTCTACTTGGACCACATGTTTTACTCTCTCTGTCTTTTCATAGTGAAACGTTCTGGAGTGTTATAGTTCCGTGTATTATCCTCTCAGTAACAAAATGGAATTTGTAAAAGTCATAGCTATAACTGTTGTACATATTTAACGAATTCAGGTTCTAATAAATTGTCTATCTCATACCTACAGGGGAAAAAAACAACAACTGTGATCCAAGTATAATATTCTGTGCTCACTACCCGGTCTGGTTCTGCCAGGCTACTATTCTGGAAGGTTGATCTCTTTGCGAGCTTTGAAATACGAGTGAAAGGATCTAGAGGTGAAAGGGTCGTACAGGCGTGGCTTAGGGTGTGGCTAAGCTAGACGGGGCTCCAACCTTTCTTTTCCAGTAAAGCCCCTGCTCTAATGTGCACCCCTCCTCCACTCTTGCACTTTATTGCCTTGTCAGTTACCCGTAAGTTACAACAGAAACTTAGCTTATTAGTTTACTAAGCCTAATGGGTGATGTTCACAGTGTTGTGAGAATCAGGCCTAGCTTAGCTAGTTCAATGTAATTATTGGGGAGGGGAAGGGGGGAAACTAATGTAAAATTGAAATAATAGGTCAAATATAAGAGGTTTCATGATCAACCATTGGCTTTCTAAGTCTGACGGTTTGATTATTATAGTTAAGCAAAAAAAGCTCCCACCCTCATTTAAAAATGTTGGGGAAAGTTAAGTAGAGCCAAAAAAAAAAAAAGGCTACTTGCTGGTACAGGCAAAACAAAACAAAACAAAACAAAAAACAAAAGTAGCTAGCTAACCAATATAGCAAAAAAAAGTTTCTTTTAGGCTAATGTAGGACAAGATGTTGTTATTAGTGTGATTGTATTAATCAGAATTCAAGGTAGTTTGAAACACAGTCCATTAAACCTTACCTCCTCCCCATCCACCTGTCCCCTCTACATCCAGGGATAATCTTGTATGACTTTCGTTGGTGCAAGAACTTGCATTAGAGCTATTATATAATAATATTGGACAGTCACGCCCTGCCAGAGAAATGTTCTTGCTAGAGCTGTGGAGTTGTAAGGCCCATAAACGTTCTGGACTTAGTAAATGGTTATCTCCGGGATCCTGCAGCTTAGTTATTATGATGAACTGTCACGAAAAATTTGGTCCCCCGTAAAATCCGGTCTGGCCGGACCAAATCTTGCCGGGTAGGGTCTCATCTACGGACCGGACCGGACCGATTACAGACAAACTATATGATGCTCCAGGTATTCTGAGTAGGCCTGGACATAATAATAATTATAATATAATTATTATTATCATTAAGAACAAACAGTGACAAGAGAAACATTCTTATATAAATATTCCTGTCATAACTATTACACAGATATAGGTAATGCCCATTTACAAATTTATTCATATATAAATGCTGTATGTGTAGTAAGTTAATGGCAATATATAAATTAAATGCAAAATTTCCCTATCACCCCCCTCCCCTGCGCCTCCCCTGTATAATTCTGGCATACTGGCCACATGTGTATGTGCGTGGTGGTAACAGTGTAGTGAGCTAGGAGTAGAATGTCCGCGTTTGTTCCACCACCATCCTCCCCAACTCTATTGGTATGTTCCACCAAGGGTGAGATAGCCATGTTAGGCTAAATACCCACATGGCCTTACCTGGCAATGAGGCTTTCCCCCAAAGCTGAGTGGATTCCTCTAATATATAAGTTGTTTCAGTGCATATGGCTAATCCCAGCAGCTTACAAGCCTCCTCCAAATAATAGTGAAGGGTGTCGTGTTACGGCAACCACAGTTAATCTGTACTGGTACAAACTACTGCAGTAAAGATATCTTGCATGGAAGAAACCACTTATTACATTTATCTGAGTGGCATGGCAACATATTTGACTTTTTGGCTTTTTTTCAACTTGCCTTTGGTTCCTGAAAATTAATTAACCCGCTTATAAAATTATTTCGCTATATCGCACTCTGACTCATGTAGTATTATAAATCATACATATATAAACAACATGATATTTTTTTATAGTAACTAAAGGAATAAGTATAATTCAATCATTTTTATCACTATCTGATGAAAGTATAATTAGTTAGCTTTTCACTAATCTACTATAAATAAGTATTTTATTATTACTTTTCTTAAAAAATATTAATATTTTAGATTCTAGCTTTGATAAAAGAAACTTTCTTTAATTTAATCATGGCGTATGTATGGTCGATGTTCAGTATATTCAAGTATTATATATTATTTTATATCACAGTATGGTTGTTCACTGTTATCATGCTTTTTGTGATATTTTATTAATACTTAGAATTGAATTTATTTTTGCTAATTTTATCCTGCATTATTAATATTTTTTCTATTTTTTTGGCTTATAAACATTTTGTTGTGCTATGTTTTATAGATATTGAGGCAGCTCTGGAGATTCAGCTATAAGTAAAGAATATGTAATTAGCTATTATGGTTATACAAAAGTACAAATTTATCCTGTTCTACATGCCTATAGAAGCTTGTTGTTTTTTTACTCATTTTTACCTCTTCTTTTCTCCTGCTGTTCCGGAAGCTGTTTGAGCTTGTTTTCTTTAGTTCTTCTTTGGTGCTGATGATTTTTTATTATGTTCAACAAATGCCCAGCAATTTAATGTTGCAATAGATTGTGGTGCACTTTTGTAGCATGTGCTGGGGCATTTGTAGAAGTGGATTTATGTGCGGATATAGTCAGAAATGTGGCTAAGGCTACTGAAGACTTAGACCACATAATAGTTTTTTGCAAATCAGATTTGTTCACTTTTGCTTATTTATACTAGTGTATGTATATTATGAGTATACAAGAGCTTGAAACACATATGTAAGATATGCACGGATAATATTATTATGCTGTCTAGTCATATCACAAGAGCTTCTTTTTTCTCAGTATACATAATTTCCCTGTTTCTATACCGAAGTCAAATATAACTGCTTTGGCTATTACTTCTTTGTTCACATCTCCAATATTATTCTCTGGAGAAAAATTAATAACAGATGTTATTAATTAAAATCTGAAATATACTGCAAGTAGAATGCCAAAGCAAGAGGGAAACTACCGCAGGATTTACCACTTCATCTAGTAAGCACATGCTGTTCAGGGGGTGTAAGGCCCTGAGCTGATTGGTAGGTGGAGTCAAGAGTGTGTGGCTGAGAATGACAGCCACGCCCGAAGGACCAGGTACTGAGAGCCTAATAGCGGATGAGAATGCTAGCCTTTCGCGTAACCGAGAGGTTTACTACTTAACTAGCCCCAAAGCCCGCACTCCTATCCTTAACAGTATAGGTTTAGGTTATCCCAACAACTAAGAACATTGCGATAATACAACTTAAATGGGATGACGACAAGTGATAATGCATTGGGTGAAGTACCGGCTATGAATATCATTTGTGACAGGTAAGGTGGCTATGTTCATTGTGACAGGTAAGGTGGCTATGTTCAGGAGGTGATCTCGGATCCCTGTTCAGACCCCGAAGGCGGCCTGAACACATGCATGAATTAAAAGTTAAAGTCTTGTAATTTTGCAATAAAATGTCTTTTACTAATAATTTTGATTAGAATCTAATCATTAGTACTTGTAACAACTGTATCTGTAATAATGAAGATATCTGATATCTTCATTATTACAGATACAGTTGTTACAAGTACTAATGAGATGCCTGACAATGTGGAGAGTTCTTCACAGCCATATCAATGCTGGTCGTGGGTAGGAGGATTAATTGGAGTGGTAGCAGTTGGTACTGGAATAGTAACTGTACTAGTATCCATAATTATAGTACAGGGATACACAATAAGGTAATGGTTTATTTGATAGTCATTTATTTTATTAATTGTACATTTGGTATGTTTATGAGTGGAATATGTGTATTTTGATGTATAGATCACAGAGAAAGAGAATTGATGATTATAAAGGAAAAAGCAGTAATATGAACATTAAATTACACACAAATAGCAAAGGAAGTCAAGAAGATGGAGATATAATCATGGAAGATTGTCTTGCATATGGTCAAATATCAGCTCATACTGGAGGGCTAAATATTTCAAATCCTTCACAGAGGCAGACAGACAACCCAGGAGTTTATGAAGCTATATAAGAACATAATGTGTAATTGTGTGCATCATTGTATGCTTTATTATTATAAGCTTTGACAGCTATTTATTGTTTGATGTAAGTGTTCTCATACATAATATTAATTATGAATACTCAACGTGAAATTTATAAACTTCTTTTTATGCATTATACTGTAGGTGTAGAATTATTATAATGTTTCAAGAACAGTATCATTATTGTCAATAAAATGTGTATTTTGTCATTAGAGAAAGAAGGAACGTAATAGCTACATAATTAGAAATTACATAGTCAAATATGTAAATATTATGTTAGACTGTTACAGTTGAAGAATTAGCTAACGCCTATTTTTTTGGAGCATTTTCATTTCAATAATACTTTTCAGTAAAAGTTCATAATATAAAATTTTTGCACGCTATTTGGCTATAGTCTCTTCATATAGCCAACAATTTATGTAACACACAACTGTTTTCTAACTCTAGTTCACTGGACATTAACAACATCAGACTTACTTCAGTGACTTGAATTGGACAACAATGGATTTTCATGTGAAACGGCATGGCATTAGCCAAGGTAATAGAATAATAAACTCTGTAGATTTGTAAAAACTAACTGCGTCCACACTAAGGAGTAAACAAGTAGAGATAAGTGTAAACCGACATAGTTTACTTAGCGTTTTTGTGTTTGCTGAGGTCGACCCAGTCCCATACGGCACTTGCTCAGTTGCATTACAGTAGCTACACATGAACAAATTTAAATGGATCTCTTAGCTTATTAAAGCTTTATTAATGTAAATTTTCTAGGCAAATCCCTATACCATCAAAGGGATCAAAACATAATGCTTATTGCATTTACTATACACACAAAATTCAATTGTTATTATTGTATCAGTACCAGGGCTATCTAGAAAAACACTACACATCTTAATTGCAGGTTTTATTTTCATTATGTCCATTGAAATGGTTCACAACAGTGTATAGTTGTTTATTTAGGACTAGTTTGCCTTCAGACTTGCAGCTTAAGTTTCTTTTCTAGACAGCTAGAGTTAATGACTGCAAAAGGGTAGAAATTCTTTCAATTTTTATTAGAATATTATATAGAGTAACCTAAAAGTAGTTATTCGAGTTAGCTCGCCTTATGCAGCTCTGGGTAGGTAGTTAACCAGCTTTGAGAACCGCCAACGAATGTAAGAAATATTGCACGCCTAAGATTATCGTTTGTACAGTTTCTACTGGCGCACGTGACCCGTTTCCAATCCCGGTAGAATTATTTTTTATCAATGAGTTAATCCGTCACGTTCTTTCCGGTTACGCCCCAGCTCGTCCGACGTAACTGAACTCTTTCACTCCCCTGCACCAACTCCGCCCATTGGTGTTTTGTTGTTACCTCCCCTACTGTTTCAACTCTTGTAGCTTAATGTTTTTCAGCATTATTGTTGGGAGTATTATCCTGTCAGTTACCCGTAAGTTACAACAAGAACTTAGCTAAATAGGTGAGATTCATTAATTGTGGTTTGAAGTAGTAGCGAATCAGACCTACACAGAGGCTTAGCTAGCTCACTAAAATTGTGTGTATGTATTTGGCCTTGATAAAGTAGTTTTTAGAATTATAGCTAGGTAACTAAACAAATTGATAAATTTAGACAACTGCTGTACAACTCTCTGGAACTGATCCAATCTAGTGTTTGTAACTTTCAAGCAAGTTTTGATGAGAATATTTGATGGGTTGATAAAGTCCTCAAGCCTGCTAAACTGCAAATCATACCATTAAAATTATACATGAGGTCAAACTTGTAGCTGCTGATCTTGAAACCTTCGTACATTGAATTGGAGAAATTGTTGATGTTTTAAGACCAACATAAGTGTGTGGTTACCTCTGATGAATTGTCTGACAATATTTTATTCTGATATTTTTTCTTCACGATAAGAACCATTCCTTGAAAACTTTTGAGCTGCCTTATTACAATTATTATTATAGAATTTAGAATATTATAGTTTGACTATGCAAGAGTAAATGTCAATTCCAAGAGTTCTTGCTAGCTAATTAACTAGACTTTAGAAAATAATAAAGGGATTTTTCAAAAGACTTAATAATAGGTAAGCATTAATCAAGAATGCAAGAATAATATTATAATACAAATACAAGAAAAATACCAAAGACTAGTATGTGAGGGAGGCTGCAGTAAAGGGGGATGGGGGGGAGGGGGAGAGGCTGATGTAAACCATAATATAGGGTAAAAAATATGAGGGTTTCTGATCAACCTCTGCCTAGCTAAGTTAGATGGTTAAATGTTGTACTTTTAGAGTATTTTGAGCTTCCACAGTCTTTTTTTTTCACATTTTTGATAATGTTACACAAATATAGACAATATTATATCACATAGTGGCATGTTATGATGCTTACTTGATTGTTTTACTCTTATTAAAAGCTTAGTAAACGTGTAGCTATATTATGGAAGGAGTCAAAAGATAGACACATGAAATAGTAATGATCACATGAATAAATAATGTAGGTTGCTATATAAGTGGTACACAAATTTTGCTTTGGCAGGTTACTTGTTGTCTTAAGTTATTTACATCCTCATATGTTTAGCTATTCTTATGGTAGCAAGATTTTACATCTGCCGTTTTCATTGCACAGGCTATGTTGATACCTCATTTATTCTTCCGCATCTTTGGGGCTACATTAATAGTTTCATAGAACAATTGATATTTGAAGGCATAATAATTGAATCTTACAAAATTGTTGTCATTGTTAACACGTAAACTGGTGATGAAAGAGATAGCTACTTTTAAAATGATTGAAAGAAAATACAATACTGTTTTCAATGATTTAGTCATTTTCGGCTGAAATAATTTCAATAATAGCTAATTTTCTCGTTCTAACAGCCAATATCTGCTAATTAAAGCTTAACCCGACGTCAATACAGTTTTATATGGAACAGTCTCATAAACTGCGCCTATGATATTCAAATGTACATGTCTTACAGAATGAATTTTTTTTATTAAACAAAGATCACACCATACAATAAGCTTTCCATGATACAGTAGCTGTTCTACCCATCTCGAAACTGACACAATTTTTATTTCTACTGTATATTAACCATATACACTGAATAAATAGAAATTACAAACTTAATTATTATTTACACATTACCTTGGTTGTCAGGAATGACCACATCATCTGAGAACAATGCTGCGTTTACTATACCAATGCCCATCACAGAATAACTGTATGGAATGTTATATTGATAATGTAACTATCAGTTCTGTCTAATGAAGAAATTGAAATAGATATTAAAAACTTAAATGTAGTATCTGTAGTAGCTAAGTAAGCTTTTATCTAGTGCTTAATCTTGATTAAACTGACTCTACTGTCAATTGTTACCATGGTTACTATGAGATACCGCCCACTGAATGAACTGACAATTGGTTCACTTGACACTTTAACTTGTTTCAGAACATTCCATTTGTTGAGCGTGTTCTAGAACATTCTATAATTCGCACATGTGTTTATTGAGCGTGTGCAGTGTAGTATACTCTATTTATGTTTCACCTGTGGGTGGACTGGCTATATATTGCACGGCTTGGTCCACTCCTTTTTTAGTCAGTCTCACCATAATATTTTAGTTATATAATGATGCAGGTGAACATATTATGTTCACCTGCATCATTATATAACTAAAATATTGCATCTATAACTTCCTGGACGCCCCTGGGTGGCTAGGAGGAGCTATTAGTTAAATGATCAAGAGCCAGGAGATTGGTTATAGACCGACTCTGGTGGCAGTCTACCACGCTTAAAGTAAAGTCAGCTTAAACCCCCCACAGTCACTAAGATTATGAATAAATACAACAATCAACGGATACACAACCTGTGAATCACATGTGATGATATATCAAATAAATAAATTGAATGTAGAACTTTTAATGTTGTATTTAAATTTTTTATGGAAACAATACTTTATTAATGTAGCGTCATAATATTATGTTTGTTGCAGGACCACCAACTATTTCTGTTTGTGCCAGTCTTATGAATTCCCTGGACAATGCAGCATTAATCTTGAATGTGCCCACCGATGCAGTTGCCAATCAATGTCTACAATCTGTCAATGGAACTTTATTCAGTAATAATGGCTCAACAGTTGTAAGAAGTGAATCACAGACAGAGAAGGTCACTGGATCCAGTGTAATGATTAACTTTGCTGATCTCAACTTTTGTGATTATACATAGCCTCATCATGTGTTGTTAAATTTACTATTACGATCAGTGGATGTAATCAGACTTACACTACACTAGCGGATGTTACAGATGCCACATACAACTCTATGTCTGTTGGTGCATTACCTGTGTGCTGTGAGTAATATGAATTCAGAGTGTTTGGTGTGGACACAGCCTATAGAGAAAGTGAACCAGTTACAGTACAGCAAGAAGTAGACTTTACAGGTATGTAGACCAGGATGTTAATAGTGTTAGAGTACAGATTTGATTCAAAGGCATGACAATATAGAATAATAATGATTAAAATAATCATAATCATGCATATTTTTACTGGCAAGCTAGTGGTAGTAGTGAAATAGTCTTACATTACTACATTCTGAAGACGATTACTTTAAATATCTGACCATACGTATTATTAATGCTCTATGGGCAATAGCTGTGACTATACTGAGGTTAAGCTGATGATGAGACTTTCATTAATCATTGTGTATTATGCTATGCTGTTTTTTATACATCATAAGTAAAAAATACTCAAAGTTCTTATACCTCTAGCTAGTAAATGAAAGGATAAGAAGATAATATCTAGCTATAGTATTTGAATATACATTATTTAAGCAATGTATGACACTAAAAAACATGAACAAAGACTGTAACCTTCAGACACTATGTCTATCAGTAAAAAAATAGATTTTATGTGTAATACATTTAAAGGTCAAATATATATAATACAGTAATAGTATTAACTAGTTTGAACTTTAGAAACACAAAACTGCTATTGGCACTTAATACCAACATTTTGGTGCATTTTGAGATATTTAACGGTTCAAGGTTACAGCACAAATACGTAATTGAAGTGCAATAGGCTGAAGTAGTTCATTAACAATTCATACATATCATCGGTCATAGTTGATGTTGTCTGTAGAATGGTGAAATAGTAAAATTGCTTTACAGTATGCATAATAATCACATGCTAGTTATACGATCATAGTGTGAGCACTCGAACCTCGATAGTTTGCTACAAATCATAGGGTAATTTTTCAAAAAAGTCATTGCTTCACAAACTCTTCTAAGTCTCCAGAATTATTGTAACTTATTTATGCATTAGAAACTCTTAAGGCAGAATTATTGCTACTACCTTATTCTATGATACATATTTCTTTTCTCTTAGTACTAGGAAGTTTTTCAGGAAATTTTTATCAAAACAAAATGGCTGGTGGAATTATTGAAGTTACTATTCCTCCTCTTCTTGGGCCTTATGTTGTGGACTATTCCTACACATATGAAAATGAAAGTGGAATAATTTCTGATAGTGGCAACAGATTCAATTTAGCACAAAATACAAAAATAGTCATTATGAATCCTTTCACGAATTGTAGTAATGAATTAACACAAATATTTTGCAGCTTCAGGGGAACTTTTATATCCAGAAAATTTTTAGTGGGTATAATGACAGGTAGGCTATTTGTCACTCTTCTATAAACTGTGTGAATATTTAAATCAAAAATGTGTATGAATCAAATATATACTATTTTTGTGGGAGGCTGAAAATTATCTGATGTGGCCAATTACGCAAATAGAAATGATGAGATATCAGCATCACTAAACATGATTGCTATGCATTAATATTACAGGTTACATAATAATTATTCTAATGCACACTTTGCATGCTCTCATTAAATTTTTTAGGTTATTGATGTGTCTTCGGTTCAAGTAGAAGGCTCATGTATCTGCTAATAATATAACTAATAAAGTTTGAATAGTAACTAAGATTAGATAAACTCACTATTGTTAAAGTAGCTACATCTATAGCACTTGCAGTACATTTTGACATGTCTAGTTTACTCTCTACTGGAGCTATTGTTGGAATTATTGGTGGAATTATAGGCGTAATATTTCTACTACTAATATTTACTGCTGTTTTCTTGTTATGTAAGTGGTATTAATACTGTGCATTGGCATACGAATATGTTATGTATGTGAAAATGTGACTACATGTATTTTAATGGGAAAATGGGGACTGTGTAACTTCGTCAAACGGGCCTGCAGATGTTTTTTTTGGCATCCAGATTTTTTGGTCTTACATACATACATACATACATACATATATACATACATACATGCATACATACATGCATACATACATATATAAATACATACATACATACATACATATATACATACATACATGCATACATACATACATACTGCATGTATGCAAACAAACAAACAAACATACATACATGCACGCGTGCATGCACACATACGTGCATACATACATACGTACATACATACATCATACATACATACATACATATACTTACATACATACATACATACATACATAGATACATACACACACACAGCCATACATTCATTAATCATGCATACTTCACAATTATTATCTTTTTTATTTATTCATAGGTTGCAAGCAAAGTAAATCAAATGCAAAAAGCAGGTATAATTGTTTGCTTTTCTTTATATCAATAGCCAATGAAGTTTCTATTAATTTTATCTGTTATGTAAGGACAGGCTTGGATATATTCAATGTTAGCATGATGTCATAAATCATATAACAAAGCTGTATGAATATAGTACTGATACTATATATTATAATACAGAAATAGTACTCCATTTTGTAATAAAGGAAAATGTTGGAGGATCCAGCTCTGGGAGATGCCCAAATATATTATAAATCGAACTAACTTTAACTTAAGTTTTTAGAAATTCTAACATTAATTTTATAAGGAAAGCATAATATAAGTTCACCTGTAATTGTACCGTGTAATGAATGCCAGTATTTGTACATTGTACAGTAATAGTTTATCAATAACTCGGTTGGGAGGAGTGGCCCTGGCCACCTCAGCCCTTCCCCCTCCCCTGGATTAATCGCTGGATATTGATATTAATGCTAGCCTCAACTATTATATCATGTAGGAGTGTTGTTAATGTAACCCAGGAGTTGGAGTGTATTAATTCCAAAACAGGATGCGAAGGATCCAGATGCTAGTTCCAAGTATCCTCTTCCTCCTCCTAAAGTTACAGAGCACAATGCTAATGAATCCGCTGCGTAAAGTACTGTCCATTAAAATGTATTTAATGTTATCTCTAATGGCTACAATTGTCAATAATGTTTTAATTCTTATTCTATTGCATTTTTTAATGTTGACAATTGTAACCCATTCACACTTTATTGTAACATGATATTGTGTCATTGCTTCTTCTTACGTGTGCCAAACTTTTAGTCATGCATTAACATAATACGTATTTGTTACATGATTTGTTAAAACAGTCAAATCAGATTATTTTTGCTCACGGTCTTGCCCCTTAGCATGAATTAAAAGAACATAGGCAGCAACTTTTACTTGTGTTTGAATGAACAGGAAGCTTTACAGAACTGGGATTAGTCCCACAAAGCCTAGAGACTCTGTTCAAAACATGCAGATGCTGAAACATTTTTGTTAGTAAGAATTTAACATTAGTTAATAATGCAATCCCTTGCACAGTCTTAGGCTGACCATACAGAAGTGTTTAGTGGCTGGTTTTCAAAAAAAAACTACAGTGGTAAATTTGAAACTAGGCTAGTTCTAAATGTACAATCATGCATTAAAAATACATTTTAACGGACAAAATGAGGATACATGCATGTACGATGTTTATTTTAATGTTTATTATAATGTTCACATAAAACAAACAATAATATCTGGAACATCACTTAAAAAGTATCTGTCTTATCATACAGAGCCAGTAGAAGAGTTATTTTTTATGATCAACATGAACTGAAATGGAAGTTCAACAAAGTAATTAAGGAAGAATACAATGTTTATGGAAAGACACAAGTTAGATGTGATGTACCTGTCACAATCTGAGATGGTGTGCCTTGTGTTTCAAGCTATGTTTGTGTAGTGTAATAGAGGGCTGATTGTCTAATGCCCTCTCTCAGCGATTTGAACTTGTGAGTTTAGAAATTATTTATGTAATGAACAGTGACAACAAGCAATCTATTCTTAGCAGCATCTCTTATGAAGACAGCATAATATTTAGTCCATGAACGAGCCAATCACCCAAATTTTGACTTAGAGTATCAATTGTGGGGAGTAATTCTTTCAGTTACAATTTAGGGGCAGGAGAGGTTGTGGTCTGCTGTATAATTGATTCTTATCGGAGCAAGTTTGATCCTAGGAGAACCTGTAATTGTCCGAGAGCACGAAGAGGCGCAGCTACGCGTAACGATTAGGTAAAGGGTGTCAATTGTGGGGGGCCGCCTAAATCAAGAGAACCAAGATTGCTCAGTGGGCGTGGTCAAGTATACGCACAATAAATACAGAAAACTAGCTAAAGAAATCCCCAAAAATCGTGAACTATTCTCTAGTTGCCGGGGCAAAGTACTTGAGGTTAGTAAATAAGGTTGTTAATAGTTGTATTCCAGCAACGGTAGTTAAGCAATAGCTGAGGTAATCATTGCTCAGTAGGGTCCAATAGCACTAATAAGCATACCCAAGTAAGTGTGTCCAGCTATCACTGTATTGATATATATATATATATATATATATACACATATAAAATATATTACAGTATTATGTGTTGCTGATGAATCTTCTAGAATTGCCAGTCAGTATGTAAGGTTTTTACTACTAGCATTACATAGCTACACTTTATTCCGGTTCATTTTAGCTAGCACAAAAAAGGTATAAAGTGTACACAAAACACAGAAGGGGGAGGGAGGGGGCTTCATCAATGTGTAGATAAGGATGATGATACAAGTTAAATTCTATTCAAGAAAAGTGTTTTTGCCAGAATTGTATAGAATTACTCTATGAGTGTAATTTAGTTTATGAATAGAAGCAAGATAAATTATTTATTATAACAAAATAATTAACTACACAGGAAGTTGGTAGCATTATATTTGTATATATATATATATATATATATTTATTGCAGTTTTGATATTTTTAATTGAATATTTCCGCATCACGCGAGCGTTCTGTATTCTCCCATATTGTACGGTTTATATTGTACGGTACACTACGCATGCGCGTA
>WLWI01002242.1_pt1 | contig 16731 bp, 15 predicted proteins | sample 6701501 | NCBI WGS metagenome assembly WLWI01 (sample SAMN12718690, study PRJNA515312) | sponge metagenome | isolation source: marine sponge | host: Mycale hentscheli | place: New Zealand: South Island, Marlborough, Capsize Point | collected 2014-11-01
ATTATTTGGTGAGCAAACGAAACGCATGAGACATACCACATTGAAAATTGGGGATATTTGTTGTTGAGCGAGCGAGACAGTATTAGGGATGGATGATTGATAATTGGGTATGTTATATATACATATATTTTGTATGTATGCCCTTGAGACGCACATGCGGGCTCCTTTTTCTTCTAAAAATACAACTTTTAAGGTTAGCTCTCAGCTTCTTCTGGAGAAGGACCAAGCAAGTTGTAACTTTAACTTCAGACTTAAAACTAAGCTTATTCTTTAGAAATAATGCATTTTTTCCCCAAGTCACTGAGTCAAGTCCAATTTTTTTTTTTATTCTGTGCAATACTATTTGCTATTTCTTTTTTAACAGAGGAGGTGTTGTAATTCTTTTAACAAAATTGAAATTAAACCCATACAGGCAGATTACGTATTTTTAAATGAGATGTCGAATTTTTTGAGTGAAAATTTCTAGGGCGCCGAGCACCCAAGTTTTTTTTGTTGGCTACAAACTTCAAACACTCAGAATAGTAAGTATGAATCCTGTAAAGAGTCATGCAACATTTAGGAAGAATATGGACCAGGTTTTTCCTACCAGACGTCATGAACAATTGATTGGTCTTGTTCGCTGAGTCTCCTCAAAACCTGCTGTAAAATGGACTGGTTCCTGTTTTTTTTCCAGGCTTTTAGAAGGTTATTTTGCTTGTTGTAAGGCATAGCTACCTACTTTAAATGCCTGGCTGTGTTTACTTTTTTTAATTTAAAAATTAAATTTGAATTTTAAAAGAAGAAGAAGTGCAATGAAAATATTGTGGTTGTGTTATAAATTCTGATATTGTTAGCTTAATCTCTATACTTGAAACAATAGTTTTTTTCTTCGAGTTAATAATTTTGTAGATATTTTCAAGTTGATATTTTGGTAGTCATGTCTATATTCATCATGCCATCCAGTGTTTGCTGGAGTATTAAGGATTATGTCTATTTTTATTGCATAATGCTAAAAGACTTCATTTTCTTAGTCCATAAGTCACCTTAAAAAAGGAGTACAGCAGATCATTATTGCAACTGAATGCTTGGACTAAATGATGTAGCTAGTGCACAAATCCTCTGCTCCACAAGTATAATAGTAACTCATAACTGCAGTAGTATAGCTAAACCTTGAAGTTATTATTTGTACTCTATTTTGATATAGGTTCTAATTTTGGTGAGGAAGCTTCTTTGTCATTTTGGACTGGGTCTGATGTAATTCCTCCAGGGGGATTGAACAATTTGGAGGTGCAATACCTTGGTGAGAGTTGTCTTCTTCCCCAAGCCAACGCCTGCTTTGGTATTCTGAAAACAGCCCCTTCCTCCACGAATTCCCTATCCTCAAACACAAATGGCACCTCAGCTAACTGTAAAGTGACAGGGGCACCTGTAGCACCCTTCACCTTAACCCAGTCATCCAGCATCTGCTTCTCATATACTAGATGACCTGACACAACAGTCACTTCTGCACCCGTATTCGAAGCAATTATGCACTCCATTCCATTTACTTCCCCTTCCACCCAATTAGCATAGCCATCCAGTTGACTTTCTTGGGGGGCGGGTCACCCGGCTTGACACCTATTCTCCTAGCTGGCTCAGTAGTACCAGAATAAGATGGAGTGGTTATTCTGCTTTGCTTGGATGGACAGTCCCAGGACTTATGTCCAGATTGCTGACACACATAGCATGTTGGTACAAACTTCCTGTCACACTCAAAAGACTTGTGTCCAGTGCCCTGGCACTTGAAGCACTTGACGTCAGAAGCAACACTGTCACGCCTAACAACTTTGGATTGACCTTGTGACCTCGCCTGCCCGTCTTTTAAAGTGGCTGCAACATCTCCCAAATCATTAGCGGCTTCAATCTTTGCTGCATTCAACACACCTTGCTCTGCTAAAGTCAATGCCACACTAAACAAGCCTTTGGTCAAGAACAATCTCAGCTTCTCCTTTGAATCACACATCATTGCTGCCCTGTTAGTCAATTGATTTATGTGTCTGAACCTAGCCAAACGATCCATACCTCTTGTGTCCTCTCCAACTCGACTTCACAATCGTCCCAAGATCATCTGGACACTTTTTTGATGTTACAAAAACATACTTTTTAATGTGAGAGTAGGTCTACAAGAAACATCTACCCCTCAAGAGGAGAGAAAAAACAGCAGTATACAAAAAATTGGCTCCCATTGAAGTCAGCGAAGCAATGAAGGGGGCTGGGCTAAAAGAAACACTATAGCTATAGAATATTGTAAGTTAGCTAATGCAATATCTACTATATAACTTACCTGCTCTACAGTAGCAGATGTGTTAGCTGTTCCTCAAGCTCACCTTTTGGTCTCCACACAAGTCTTCTGCTATTTGGGTAGCTCAGTGTGTGCCAGTTTTCTGACATTTTTAAGCTTCCTAGCTATTATTTAGTTCATTCAACAATAGATACCATGCAATAAACGCTAAGGAAGTTCATAGCAGCATGCGCAAGTGCATCAGTAGAAAGGTACATGTATGCCTATGGAAACGGAATACCTATACATATTTACATATATATATATATATATATATCCCAACTCATGAGTATACAGCTTTACTTGGCTGAATTATATAAATATTACAACCAGAATGAAAATAGTAATATTAAAAGTCTTCATGTGGCCTGTGGTAAACTGTAAATTCTAGAGTGAAAAATGTTTTGTCTTGCCAAGTGTAGCTACATCAATTTGAAACGGAATCAAGCTAGAAAAAAAAAATTTTTTTGACCATGAAGCAGAAAGTAGCCATGCAACCCATTGACATTAATCACTAACGGGATACTCATTGTATAGAAGTGACGTGTAAGTGACCGAAGAGGGCTTGCCCTTCCCCATTGGGATGACCACACCCCCATCAGTAGTAAAAGTATCGGCAAGGTCTGGGGCCGTCCGACCTAAGCCCTTGGTGCTGTGTTTGCCTGAAGGTAGCTTCGTTATGTATTGAGAGACAGTCAGTTCATACGTAGCACAGAGAAAACAACAACACATGTACAACAATGATGTGTGTGTGTGTGTGTGTGTGTGTGTGTGTGTGTGTGTGTGTAAGGACAGAAGGGGAAGGCAGGGACAAGAGAAAGATTCTTTGGAATTAAACAGGATTTGAGGGTACTTTTTAATATTTTTTATACAACTCTCTTATAACAATTAATATGATTTAACACCAAGGTACATTTCTGGCCCTTAAGTGTATAACCAGGACTGTGCTTTAGCACAAATGGTGACGATCTACAAAGCCACAATTCTGAAATGAAGTTGTCTTTCTTAATTTCGCAGTTTCATTTACATTTTTGCTTTCAATTTCGACCAGTTAAGATATAAAGTTTCTCAACTCTCACAAGTGTAATCCTAAAGCACCCTGAAGTGAAGTCCATTTGCCTGAACATCACGCTAAAGTGAAGTACTGTCACTTTAGCAGCTCTCTCGGTTACTTAAGTATGTTGCTACAGATAGCATTTGAAGAAGTTAGCAAAAACTCAGCTCTACAGGCCTAATAACCTTTACCCTATGGTTGTCCCTTTACCCTATGGTTGTTTATGTCATTACTTCGTGTTGTGTACCACCTGGAAAGGGATAACTAACTCACACCACCTCACAGAGGAGCATGAGACCTGTACTGTCAGATCGAGATGTCCTACAGTAGTTGGCACTCTTGGACACCATGTCTGCAAAGTACAACCCTTTACCAAACATGTAGCCAGTTACTGGTGCTTCAGGAGGGGCAATGCGAAGACCCTGGTGAAAAAAGGATAGATACAATATATTATACACATGTATTTCATTTGATACAGGAGAATATCACAAGTCCGTTACGGTCAACGAAACAAGTGATACCCAGCCATATCCAATGAATAATAAAATTCATGTACTGCTCATGTGTGAATACCATACAGTAGTAATGAAGCACCAAAGGTGCGAACCCTCAGCGCTATTAAGCACTACCTAGCTATTACAATATAATCTCCATCCAAAAGAAAAAGCAATCTGTTAGCTATTTTAATGAGGCATCAAAATAGCTCGACCAATGAAAATGGTACATGGAAATGCTGTCTTCATAAGAGAAGAAGCTAAACTAGCCAGAAACACTCACCTGTACGCATTTTAAACGCGAAACTTCACTTTTTTTCAACTCCGTTAACTTCTCTGAGCATAAATCAAATTACATCGCTGGCTGCAAGAAATTATTTGCTCACGTGATTATAACTTGAAACTAGGGGGCGTTGCGCCATAAAATCTGGTACCTACCGCGGAGCTGAAAGCTTCTGGCTGCAAGAAATTATTTGCTCACGTGATTATGACTTGAAACTAGGGGGCGCTGCCCATAAAAGCTGGTACCTACCGCGGAGCTGAAAGCTTCTGGTTGCAAGAAATTATTTGCTCACGTGATTATGACTTGAAACTAGGGGGCGTTGCCCATAAAAGCTGGTACCTACCGCGGAGCTGAAAGCTTCGCATTTTCTCAACGATTAGCCCGAAATTAAAAAAAGTAGCACAATAAAAGGTCTTAAATCTTCGTCCTGAGTAAGTTCATACCTAAATCAACTGTTAATTGTTAGTATTCTCCAAAATCAGAGCATGACAGACAGACAAACAAACAAACAGACAGGATGACTACTATAACCCTCTCGCGCATGCGCGCTGAGGGTTAATGAGTTTCTTGTGCAATGAACACTTGTTGGGGGGACCATATTGCCTTAAGCCACATCCTGTTTACTTTACTGCATGTCTTATGCAGCAACAGGTACTTATTAGGCTCTGTTCAGTGTATAGTAAATATATATTATACACTTAATAGTAAGGCGGGTAAGTTGCCCATTCAAAAATGTATGGGAAAAATTGCTGTTCAATTAAAATCGCACGGGGAAAGTGAAATAGCGCGTAACTAATTGAACTACCTCGGTAACTAAGTGAAATAGTACAGGTAAGTGTGCATGCATGCAACGTTAACCTTGGAAATGTACAGTTCGAGTAGTTTCTAGTTGGAGACAATGTCATTCTTTACCGCAGAAGCTCTACCCGTATTAGACGGAATGTTTTGCAACAGATTAGGAGCCGTAGTTGAAAACGAAGTTCCAGTGGAAGCTAATCCTGAAATAAGGAGATAGTGAGTGAATGATACAGTGCAGCTACAATTGTAAATGACTTTTTAGAAGCTGGCCTACTATTAACAAGTGATAGCACGGGTAACCTGTGTTATTAGAGATCAATAGCACGGTACCGTGCTATTACTCATACCAATATTATAAAATATTGCGAGTTTGTCAGTGTGTACTGCCACTAGTTCAAGTGATCCGACAGACAAGTGGATAATATATTTATCATATGCACATGTGCAAGTATCGTTCATAGCAACTATTAACATGGCTGAAGCAGATTGGTGCTCCATTCATGACTTCTTCGGTGAAATTGTAAACGCCAAGTCAGACTATGTACCAGAAGCTATTGAACAACCAGAGATGTAGTCTTCTGGAGCTTTAAAACATAACACACTCTATTTGAATCTACCTCAAAAGTAGAATCAAGTCCTCTACCACATTCCTCTTCTTCTTCCGCTTTAGTGGGATTTGGCTCCCTTTCAATCATCTCCCATCCACAACAATGGCGCAGAATCTGCCAGTATCCACTCAGTATACTAGTAACTGTCCAAACGACACAGATTCACAGTTTGGTGAATTGTTGGAGGAAGCGTATCAATACCTGAGTAGTAGTGAAGACTGCGGATTTCATAATGACCCTTCATGTGGAACACACCAGCCCTCTCCACCTGGTGCTTCTTCAACACTAGTAGAAGCCTCTGTCGGTGATGTAGGTGTTTCACCTCAGCCTCGTTTCAAAACTAGTGCCAAATGCAGCCACTTGTAAAGTCTGTGTGCGAGTTTCCAAGCACGGACGAAGCCTCTTTAAAGCAAGCTGTTGTATTTCTGACAAAGTATTCTATCTTTGGATTATAAGAGATGTCTACTAAGAGTTCGAGTGGAAGACACAATACAAAACTGCTACAGTATAGTTAAAAAAAAAAAGGACTACATTAAATCCACTATTAAATCACGGGTACCTGAGAATTCAAATGTTGAATTTGAATATATATGGAATGAGTAGAGGACCTCTACACGTAAATCTTGCCAAACTTTACAAAGTAAGAATAAGAAACAATGTTATGCTCCACCATCGTTCACACATAATTATAGCATCACTAAATCAACCACAGTTCATTCCAAATCCCCTTGAATATGTAATCATTTGTACCTGATATAATATTCAATGCTTTTCTCTTTATAAACCCGGATAAGAACGTGAATAGAGTATATTCATGCAACAGGCATGTCAACCTGACCAGTTACTCGTCATTTACACAAAGAAATTTTTAACTTGCTTCAATAAAGCTGCAGACCGAAGTTTTGACAGGCACACAGCTATAGCAAAGTCCGCACTTCGTAGGTCTTCTGTTCTTCATGCTCTCCACATCAAAGAGCATTCGGACCAACTGCTGTACCTCCTGAGGCAGCTTGGAGGAGGAGCCTGCCCCAGAGCCCAACTGTCCGGCCACATCTTCATCCTGGCCATAGTCTATTTCCAGAGGATAGAATTTCCTTGAGATTTTCCTTCCTTTGTCCCCCCAGGCATTGCCAGTCTTGTCGAAGTAAAGGTCTTGAAAAGAACGCTTGGCCGCTGACAGGGATGCTTCAAATGACTAAAGTTGTATAATAATAATAATAATAATAATAATAATAATAATAATAATAATAATAATAATAATATTATAATAACACTGGTTTATTTTTTATCGTAGCTGAGAGCTTGTTCAAGAGTTACTGGTAATTGAGATTATCAGAACGGCAGATGTTTGATACTACAAAAGTTACCATTAATCAGGTAAGAGAGTGATTTTGTATTTGTTTGCTGAAATAAAAGGTCATAACTTCTATTATAGTGTTTGCATGAACTAAGCTAAAACATAGTAACAATACTTAGTTTTGTGTTACCTAACCATCAGGCTCGCTCGCCATTTGTGCTCAAGCACACCACTAGTTTATTTATATATATATGTGGGGATGTACATATGTCATTTGTACTTTGAGACCTTCACGTATTTTTGTGTTAGTTCGGTGGTCGATCCTGTCCCAAACTTCACTTAACAGAATCCTCTGGTTTATCGGTCAGTACCCGTATCACCCTAGAAATTGAATTGTTTACCGTTTTGAATTCTTTTGCGGGTGCAGTTAAAACGTGAACACTTACGGGACTTCTATTCAAGTTAGTGGCGGTGGTAAGTCAATGCGCTCTTTGTCATGGTTATAAGCCGTACAAAACAGTATTTACTTGAAAAGCATTGTCCACTAGACTAACTGCGAAGGCAAGTCTCGTGTAGGTGTATGTCCAGTGTGTCAAAGCATTGTGCTTTACAGCCACTACTTAGCTAAAGAATGTCACAAAGAAAACGTTTAAATAACATGTATTGTTTTGTTGTTGTTGTTTTTTCTTTGATTCAAACAGTTGCAGCGAGTTGTTACCATGGCACTGAAATCCCTTTACCGTGTATGCTGTAATTTTAAAACTCGACCTTATTTTCAGTAGCTTCAGTGTTAGAAGTCAAAACATCCATATAAAAATAGTATAGTCTTTAGGCTCCACATCACTAGTTATTATTATTATAGAGACTTCGGCAAGAAGTGAAAACGTTGGGTTAAGTTATAATTAACTATATTGGCTGTTAAACAGAAAAATTTGCTATTATTATAATTATTTCACCCGAGAATGACTGTATTATTATTATTATTATTTGTAATTTTAGCCAACAAATATGGAATTACTACTTACCTCATTCTTGAGTATTGATAACTTCTGTAGTATCAAATTAAAATTACTTTAACTATCTGAATTACCTCGAATTCTTGACAAGCTCTCAGCTACAAAAACAAAAGACAATCAATTTTAGCACACAAATACAAAATTACTTTTTTCTTGAGCAGTGGTAACTTTTGTAGTACCAAATTTGAGCCAATCTGACTATTTGAATTTACCAGTCACTGTTGACAAGTTCTTAGCCACAAAAAAGAAAGGCCAGAGTTAATTTTGCATATTTACGTTGCTAACAAATATGGAATTACGTACTTACCTCAGCTACCCTCGAGAAGTAGTAGCTTCCTTAGCATTAATACTACGGCATTCTGACTACCAATGGCTCTTGACAACCAACAATCGGCACTCCGTATCCCCCATAAAACGGTGAAGTGTTGAAATTAAGTCTGGAAAAGGGTCTTCAATGCCATAGTAACCGGTCGAATCAACTTTTTGTTTCTTGAAAAGGAAGCGTTTTCGCAGGAACTTTCTCACACTTCTAAGCAGTTCCCCGCGCGCGTGTTTAAGGGGCATACGTACCATCCCTACACACATATAACATATATCCGATTTTGCATTATCCACCCCTAATACTGTCTCGCTCGCTCCGCTCGCTCGCCAATAAACAAATATCCCCGATTTTCAATTGAGTTACCCCTGATAGTGTCTCGCTCGCTTCGCTCGCTCGCCTATAATAATAATAAGAAAAAATGGTGATTAGGTTTTTTCCCCTGACCAACCTCAGTTTTAACTCCTCCAATGGTGGTCGCAACACGCCCCCACGACCTGAAGATATAGTACTGCTTGCCGCCATCTTTCTCTAGAAGCTGCAATTTATAGTAGGAGTTGGTTCCCTTGACGATGTCCACCAGACCCAGGACTGCATTAAATATCATGCCGCCTTCCTCCAGCACATGATGAGAGTCTTCTAACTCAGACTCTGGATCCACAGCTGCTGCTCCCTTCACTGTCACTTTCATCTTACTGGGATCTGAAGGGGAAGGAGAATATGGTAGGTGGGGTGGGAGGTAAATAAACAAAACAGGAACAACAATAAAATTAAATTAAGATGGGATTACCATAATTTACTACTCTTCAATATAATTAATTAATTAATTAAGTAACTAATTAATTCATCGATTATTTAATAATAATATTGATGGCACCTATTGTCTATGTTATAACAATCTTAACCTGTTGGGAAAGTACCTCAGTGAAGTAAGCAACACTGCACACTGGTAGGGAAAGTACCTCAGTGAAGTAAACACTGCACACTGGTAGGGTAGGTGTAAGGTGTAAAAAGTTATTTATACATGACACTCTTGCCATGGAAAAAAAACCCTCAGGCAATTGGATAAAAGTATTTAGAAAATGGAACATCAGCTAAAAGTGTTATTATTAATGGATTCAAAATCATTTACAAAAGTTAATCTCTGCACACTCCTGTAATTAGATTAATTATTACTATAGAGGTGTCTCAAAGTTACTGTAATGAGGGGAACTTTCTGCCTTTACTTTTATTCCATGAAATTAGAGACATAATCTTTCACTGTAATTACGGTAATTCTTAACGTCTGTCTGCAGATTACTTGTTCCTGTGTCACTGATGCACTTCTTGTGCACAATTTCAGTATAACTGGGCATGTCACAAGCACTCAATACACATGTATACTTTTATTCAATAGTCTTCTCAATCGTGGGTGGTGAATGCACATAAACTGAACTACCCACGCTTTCATTTAGATCCAACTAAGCCTGGTGTGGAACTTAGCATATTAGTCTTACCCATGTGACTTACTCCGTCTAAGGGTCTAGCTACCTTGAGGGTGAGAGTGTGTAATACAGTGCAGGTAACTAAGGACCTTGGTGGCAGTATTACTACAACTCGTGTATATCCCAACTATTATAAATATTTTTGAGAAAAGTATGTCAAGTTTATTGTGAATGTGCCAGTCTTTGCGCTATGAAATACATACAGCCATTTTATTACCACAATTGATCATTTTTACAACACCATCTGCTAACAGAGACGTTGAGAAGATATTTAGCAGTGAGGTGTATAGGGCACTGGAAATGAGGTTCCCAAGTTGAAGAAGACGATTGGGTACTGCAGCTACTGGTGTTGCACAGACCACGTCTCGTCCTTGTGACAGTACTATTTGAGAAACCTCATGCTGTGTACTAGTAGCTTTTTATTACTAGTTTAAACCTACCAAGCCTCATGAAGTGACGGCTAGAATTGGTTAATATAAACAAATTTGTAATGATGACTACATTTATTCTTCAGCAACAAAACAACTATACCGTACCTTATGAATAAGACCACACCTTACCACATTTTCACCACAGTTTCACAGCCCAAGCAAAGTACTGTTTTCATCTTACCCACAGATTTGAATGTCTTCTCATCTCTAGCAGTCCCCACATTATCCAGAGAGACAGAGTGTCTAGGAGCTCCCCAGGAGCTGATGGTGGATCCAGGAATCTTGAGCAGAGCAGCTCCTGAAGCAGCTTTGTCTAGATAGTCCACATCCACCACTGGCACATCACACTCCTCCACCTCCTCCATCTTGACACTCATCTTGTCTAGCTCCTCTGAGAATATCAATGACAACAGACAATAAATACCATGGCAACTGTCAGGAAATGTACACCTATTAAACCAGTGTATTTACTGCCACACATTACATAACAATAGATTTAAAAATACAACAACAACAACAAAAGCAGTACTGATGTCAACGATAGATAGCAATGACTGGCGATAGTACATTCCTCTCCATTAGTTTATAAACTTGAGAATAAAAATTCAATATTGACACTAGCAAATAAGATGTAATCTTAAGTCCTCAATACCATTTCTTCTTATATTAATAATGTTAATTGTCTTTGGCAAAATGAAACTTTTAACAAAATTATCCCTTACCCTGTGACGTCCATAGACTGAGTGGGAGCACTGTCCTTAGGGAACACTCGTTTACCAGACCAGAACTTGTAGGACTTGCTGCACACACACATACAATAGATGCCTGAGTACTAAGCAGGCTCCTGGAGCTAGGCTAGGAACTCGTAGGAGAACAGGACTTTCCTCACAGCAAGTGGTGTGGGCACCCAAAATCCCACTGGATCATTGCTGTTGCATGAGAAAAGGCCTTGAATCACTCCAGAAAATGCCAGGTACCCAATCACAGCTGGGTGGACTGGTGGGAGGCAGATGGAAAACTAGATAGAAAAATTGCCTGAGTGGGGCTGAACTCAGGACCTCAGGCCCTGAGGCAAGGACACAACCACTACACCACACAGCAACACACACACTGTGTCTCTTTTTCTTACACCCCTTCTGCCATTTAAAGTCTTCCTTCTCAATCCTATAGACTCACAGGAATGGGTAGGCATCCTTTAGTTTCTCTGGGACAGTCCACTTGCTTTTAGCTGGGTCATCTGTAGAGAATGTACACTTGGACCACTCTGAGATGTTGCCATGACACTGGTAGGAGTGGCTAGAGATGGCATGGATGCAACTCCACCTCAAACATATACGGTATGTAAAAATATATAAGCTAACAAAAAACACTTCATATCTAAAACTAGGGCACTAAGAGAGCAAACCTTAAGCACTAGCTAATGCAACAAATGAAGTCACTAGCTACTGCTGAATAAAAAGTTCTTAAATTTTCAGCAGGCAATAAAAGTCTGCCATCTTCGAGATCCACTGTTGACAGTGAATGACAAAGAGACTGCTATAACCCTCAGGTCGCATGCATGGTAAGGTTTAATTCGAGTTAATTAATAAGTGCAGGAACAAGAAAGCTGCACTGAAGCATAAACAATCACTCAGTTCACAACTGCACATTTAATAATCAGGTGAGTTTCCTGTTCCCGCACTTATTAAAGCAACTCTAATTAAACTCAGTGTGCATGCATGAGGCTTAGAGTTTCATCTAAACTTCTGGTTTAGACTATAATGCAACTACATATGTGAGCGGGTCTGGGAAAAGGGACCTTACAGCCAATAATTGAAATTGAGATATAGGCTCCAGAAGTAAGTCATTGGGAAAAAAATTCTTTCTTTCTCCAATTTTTTTTTTTTTTGCAGAATTAGTCTTAGTGACCCTTACCCTACATCTATGCCAAATTTCAAATGTCAAAAAAACTTTAAAGACCCGAAGCGTGCCATGAAAAAACAAGCTACTTTTTATTCTCTCTCGTTCTCGAAATACAATAAACGGGAAATGGGCGGAGTTTCAAACTAGCAGCTAAAAAAAAAAACGGCTTAGCTTTGAGACTATTGCATGCACTCTACAGCTTACCTCTGACTGAAAGTTTACTATTACATCGAGTAGCGTAGCCAAGAATTCCAACAAGACAGCTGAATACAGCCCAGTTCAACTGCCAGTTTCTCTGCACGTCGAAGGTTTTAGCCTCCAGTATTTTAGCACTAAGTTGAGATAAATTGTAGCTTTTTATTAGCATAAAAAAACTCAATTTATTTGGTTTGCGCCATAAGGTCCCTTTTCCTAGACCCACTCACATGTCAACCCAACCCTTAAAATGTGCACAATAGGAGTTTCCACATAGTCAGGAAAGAGTTTGAACAAATAAATGTAGCATTTAGAATTTCAAAAGTGCGCAAACATGTGGGACAGTTACTACACTGCAGCACTAAACAATTTAAACAAACTGGTAAAAGTGGTGCAAGATTGCAGTTTGGTAAAGTGTCGTCAAACCTACACCCTCTCTGTCTATTACAACTAACTCTAAAATTCAACATGCACTTGAGCTCTTCAATACTGCACAGTTAACATAATTGGTACGGTATAGGAGAGTTTAAGTGTGAACAATATAACCACACTGGCGTAAGAACCAGGGGGGCTTGGGGGGCTGTAGCCCCCCCAGCCTGAAAGTAAGGGGAGCAGAGCCCCCCCTGCTGAGGACACAAGATAAATCTCACTAGTCTTGCTAGGTAATCTCAATGGTAACTAAAAAAATGTTAATTAACTCAAATCACAGCAGCTACATTATACTGATAAACAAAGGTCATCCACATAGTACAGCTTGCAAGTCTGTAGGCAGGGGGGCTCATGGGGCTCACGTAAGCCCCCCTTTTGAAAATGATTCATGCTTAGTCAACTTAAAATGTTTATGATTTCATACATCAGTAGTTCTTTCATACAATACAATACATTTCTTTAGCCTTAGGTCAAATTTTAAGATCTCAATCTGACCACTTTAATAAACAAAAAAAAAACATCAACAAAAAACAATACTAATCATTGCTTCAGTAAACTAAAACACAGACACTTCAACAAGTTAATGCTGTACACAGCAACACTGTTTGCTACATTTTGATTTTGACAACTATACTTTTAACCTAACCACTCAAATCTTTGTGACTTTAGCCCTGCATTATTACAATATTATATATAATTATATATGCATATAATCATGTTATATACAATGGAAAAAAATTACAAAAAATATTTGTTGGAACATATCTTTTGAAAAACATGTTTTTAGCCAGGTTTTACTTCTACCACAGAGTTACACTTTAGTTCATTATTGCAATAGAAACTAGCTAATCAATTTTGAAATTGTTTGGTGTCCGACAAGAAACTGCATTTTCTGGTAAACTTTCTCACTTGTGACTGGAGGAGGGCTTGTGAGTTTTTGCAACTTGCTAGATTGCGAGGGCTGGTTCAAAGACATTGGATTGGATGAGATACTTGCATCAGAGGATATGCCTGCACATATTATACAGAGCTTGAAGCATTGCCACTTTCTGGCCAAGGTGGGCCACTTGCCTCAAAAGAGATGTAGCATCTCTTAACACAACCACGTACCTGTCACTATGTGAGCCGCAATCCTCTAACTCTCTCCAATTCAGTCAGACCTCTGTTGTGCAAGAATTTGAGCCTCTCTTAATCAGTATAATCAACACACTCTTGCTCTTAAATTCCATCCATAGGCTAAGAACCAGGAGGCTTGGGAGCAGAAGTCCCCAGCTTTTATTATGTTCTGAGGCCAAGGGGGGTGGAGCTCACTAGTTTTGCAATGTAATTTGTACCTGTAACAACAAATAATTAACCAGCTTCATTTACAGCTGCTTCACTAATCAAGAAAGGTCACTCCAGCAGCTACTGAAGTTAGTTATAAATTCAATATATCACAGCAAAAAACTCTCCGTTCCTTTTTCAGTTCAAAATCTAGAGTCTCTGATGAAGCTGCATGAAGGTAAGCACATCACCCAATCAGTGCAGACTAAAAATAAGTTTCAATGTGCAGGTCAAACAAACTTCCTAGAAACTGATGAGCCAGTTATAGCTTGCTGACCAAGTTCACAGTGATGAAGACTCAGATGATGATTGCCCTTCACGTGCACAGTGTGAGTCAATCGCTGACACCTGCACTTGCTCATGCTGCTCAAATTTGGAAGTTGCTTACCAGCCAAAGGACTTGCTTCAATCTAAAAGCCAGGGAAATATATTAGCAAGGTACATTCAGGCTTCTTGGTACAGCAAATATAAATGGATTAGTGTGTGCACATCCTCGTACAAGATATTCTGTCATATATGCTGTAGAACAGATAAGCAGGGGTTGCTCACGTCAAAGTCTCCACTGTATTAAGGCAACTCTTGAGGAGATATTCAAGCAGCAAAGTATTTTTCGCTTATAGCTGATGAGGCAACTGACATATCACACAATGAACAAATCTGCATACAGTTAGTGATTGGCAGAGAGCACCTCAGCAAACAATCCTTGACAACAGAGAATAAGGTGAAAGCTTTGGTATCAGGTAGTTGAAGTAAACCTATTGCTGCTTCATGAACCTCATAACTACCCAGCGAATTGCAATGCAGATTTGTTCATTGTGTGATATGTCAGTTGCCTCATCAGCTATAAGCGAAAAATACTTTGCTGCTTGAATATCTCCTAAGAGTTGCCTTAATACAGTGGAGACTTTGAACATGAGTGGAGTTAGAAGTGGTGTTCAAGCTTTGATGAAGAAAGAGACTGACTCGTGTCTCTATGTTCATTGCTTTGCACACAGCCTAAATTTATGCATCCAAGGCTGTGTGCAAAGCAATGAACATAGAGACATGAGTCAGTCTCTTGAGGACAATTGCCGATGCACTGAATCAGAGCAATATTGTTAGAGGCATGCTCAACGAATTGGACAAGCTAGTTCAAGTATACTTGACCTATCCTGTCACAAGTGCTACTGCTGAAAGGTCATTTTCTTCTCTACGAAGAATTAAAACTTTCCTCAGAAGCTCAATGACAGCCCAGCGCCTGAATAACTTATTCATCCTGTATGTTCACAAGTCATTTATTGACTTACGTGATTTTGTGTCAGTAAACATTTTATCAGTAAATGATTTTGTGTCAGTAAACACACGCAGAATAAACTATTTTGGACATTTTAAAGTAAACTATCATTCTTCTTTAATATTATCTATATTGTTGTTGTCTACCTTGTTTGCAATTCTCATGAAGAATGTACTAAAGAACTATTCTCAATTCTCAGAGATGTAAAATACTAGGCAGGAATGCCCATTACCTCTGTGCTTAATTAGATTACTGACCACAGTCAGCCCCCCCACTCAAAATTATCTTCTTACGCCAGTGAACCATTAGGCTGGTTGACAGGTCACAGTCACTGTCAGAAAAATTTAAAGAGTTGTTGATAATCGAAGACAATAAAAGAAACTCAGGAACATACACTTGCTTGCCAAATAAATCATCAAGCAGTAAACAAGGGAAGATAATTTTCAACCAAAAACAAGTGCCAAAATAATAAACTTGAAATGAAGTATGTTCTCTCCCTTCTAATCCACCATCACTTACTGCAGACTCTCCTTTGGGAACACTCTGGCTGTTTGCCCTCAGGAAATCTTGCATGTCTGTTTTGCTTAAGTTATTCTTTATGTCATCTCTAAACTTCCACATCAACTTGCTGTGGTCCTATTGAGATGCAAACACACAAACATACACACCATCACACAAACACACAAACATACACACCATCACACAAACATACACGCCATCACACACAAACATCACACCATCACACACAAACATACACACCATCACACACAAACATCACACCATCACACATAAACATACACCCATTACACACAAACATACACACCCTCACACACAAGCATACACACCATCACACACAAACATACACACCAATGTACCAGTAATCACACACCTTTAGAGATTTTTCTTCTGCCAACTCTTCTTTGGATTTTGCTTTCTTCTGCTTCTTCTCCGTCGGTGGGAACGAGAACACATAATGTACACTTAAATTATAGAGTATGAATTACTCTACCATATTAACCACACAAAAAACCACGTAGTTGACATGGCAACAACATAGCAAAGTTTTTATCTTGTAATTCAGTAACCACTTACCAGCATAGATAATACAACAATGAAATACAATTTTTTTTGTTATTAATATATTTATCTTTTGCTCATGTATGTTATAAACAAGTATAATTGATTTTGCTAGCCGAGTTCATTGCACTAGTAAGCCTTTGTTCATAATATCCCATTGTTCATGTTCAATTTTGAACACCTTTTTAGTCATGCTTATGTAATAGCTACAGTGCTTCCAGCTAAAGAGTGGATTTTTTTTAGCTTTTTGGTTAAGGTTGCTAATTCTGCTATAATTTCTCAAGTATGTGTAATAGAAAGCTAAAAAAGTTATATTATTATGCATTAATGTCATATTAACATACAGACAAAACAATTTTGTGGGTTTGTGGTTATTTTTGTGGTTATAGGTGATGGAACTGGGAGCTTCAAGACAGTGAATTTGGAAGTGTTTAAGCTGAAAAAAGAGA
>WLWI01002243.1_pt1 | contig 16731 bp, 16 predicted proteins | sample 6701501 | NCBI WGS metagenome assembly WLWI01 (sample SAMN12718690, study PRJNA515312) | sponge metagenome | isolation source: marine sponge | host: Mycale hentscheli | place: New Zealand: South Island, Marlborough, Capsize Point | collected 2014-11-01
TTTGGAAGAACATAGCCTGCGATGAAAATCTGGAGCCTGAAAGGTAAAAAAGTACTGATCGTGGATGATTTCCATGAAATGCGTTCCTTATCCCGTACCATGCTGACGCCTTTTAGCCCCGACACGGTGAAAGTAGCGAAGGACGGAATTGAAGCGATTGCGCTACTTGAAGAATTCAAGTTCGATATTGTGCTCTGTGATTACAATCTTGGTGAAGGAAAGGATGGTCAGCAGATCCTTGAAGAAGCCAGGCATCGCTCTCTATTACCCCATTCCGCTGTCTATATAATGATTACGGCAGAAAACACCTCTCGTATGGTCATGGGAGCGATTGACTTCCTGCCGGATGATTATATATCCAAACCTTTCACAAAGAATCAGCTACAGGCACGACTACAAAAGCAGATGGAAAAGAAAGAAAGTCTTTTGAGCATCTCTAAAGCCATTAGCGAAAAAGATTACAACACCGCCATTCATCTGTGTAATGAACAACTTAACAGCAAACCAAAGAATCGTATGGAACTGTTAAAAACAAAATCAGAATTATTAGTTAAACAGGGAAAGTATGATGAGGTTGAAGAGCTTTGTGATGAATTGCTGGAAGAACGAGATATTCCCTGGGTATCTATGATGCTAGGTCAGGCGCGCTTTCTTCAGGGAAATTATGATGACGCCGAGGAGATTTTTGAATCGTTAATTCGGGAAAACCCCGCCAATGCAGCGGCACATGATTGGCTGGCACAATGCCTGGAAAAACTTGACGACAATGAAAGGGCGCAGGAAGTGATGTCGGCCGCCATTGAAATATCTCCGAAATCTATTTTAAGACAGAGAAAATTTGCAGAAATTGCATACAAGAATGAAGACTTCTCCCACTCGGAAAGGGCATTCAAAGAGGCTGCCGGGATCGGCAAATACTCCTGCTACAAAAAACCAGATGATTACAGTCATATCGCAAAATGCATGTTGAAACGCGATGCAACCAAAGAGGCCTTAAATATTGTTGGCAAACTAAAGTCTGAATTTGGTGAAGACAATCCGGAATCGAGTTTTCATGCATCATTAACAGAAAGCCTTGTATATAAGGAAATGGGAGAAACTGAAAAAAGCACCCAGGCAGTAGATGCGGCAATGAATGCTTTTGCAAAAATATCTGACCAGCTTTCTGCTGAAACGGCAATGGAACTAGCAGATACCTGCCTGACAATGGGCAAAAAGGATGAAGCTGATGAATTAATTAGACAACTGGTGCGCAATCATCATGACAATGAAAAAGTTCTTGAGCGTACGAAGGATATATATGAAAAGGCCGGACTCGCAAATGAAGGGAACAAGCTTATCGAAGCTACCTGTGACGAAGTCATTAAGGTTAATAATCAGGGAGCAATATTACTCAAGGAAGGCAAGCTGGAAGAATCAATCGAATTGTTTATTGAGGCCGCAAAAGGAATGCCTGATAACGCTATTATTAACCTGAATGCAGCCTATTCCATGATTATGCAAATGCAAAAAACTGGCAAAGTAAACAAATACACACGCCGTGCGACGAAATATCTGGATAAAGTCCACACTCTGGACCCAGCAAATCAAAAGTACTATCAGCTCATGGAAATGATACAAAAGCTATCCAGTAAAAAAGCGGCCTGATTATGAATATCGCTACAACAGAGCCTGTTCTTGATTTTGATTACTCCACTGTTCTGGCCAGTTCTATTCATGACATGAAAAATTCATTGAGTCTGTTACTCGGTACGCTTGATCAGGTAACACAAAAATGTCATCCAGATAGTTGCCAATCAGCAGGACAATTCTCTCAACTTCACTACGAGGGTAAACGTGTTAATGACCATCTTGTACAGTTATTGGCTCTTTATCGCATAGACAATTCTCAATATTTCATCAATGTGACTGAAAATTGCATTTCTGATTTCGTCGATGACATCATTCTCGAACATCAAGATATGCTCTCCTATCGCAACATTGTCTACGATATTGAATGTGAAGATGATATTTACTGGTTCTTTGACCGTGATCTAATAGCGGGGGTAATGACGAATATTATCAATAATTTGTATGTATATAGCAAAGACAAGATGTACATTCAGGTGACTACCGACGCGGGATATCTTGATATTCGAATCAAGGATAATGGCAAAGGTTATCCAGAGGAAATGATTGGCTGCACTGCAAGACAACAAAAGGGGATTAGCTTCAGTTCCGGTAGTACCGGGCTAGGCCTCTACTTCGCCGCCAAAGCCGCGGAGATGCACAAGAACAAGAACCGTAATGGCTATATCAATATTAGTAATAATGGAATAAACCAGGGAGGATGCTTTTCAATTCATTTACCCTAGAAGCCGACTTCTAGTTATCAGTTAATACCGCTGTAAATCCCTTAATACATCTTATATATAGTTTCCCCTTTAGCGACGCCAATCTGAACGTCGACAACACTGAATTTAAGCCCGTCTGTATTTTTCAATGTATCCTTCCTGATATTAGCTTAAACTTCGCCTCATATTTAACCTTCAAAAGCGATATAAAGAGGTCATTACCATGAAAAAAATTCTTCTAATACTAGGTGGTCTGCTTGTCACTGCCGTGATTGCTATTGTTATCGTAATTAGTCAGATTGATGTTTCAGAATATAAAGAACAAGCACTGGCAGAAGTCGAAAAGGCCACTGGGCGCAAGGTTAGTATAGAGGGCGATCTGGATCTCAGTATCTCGCTAACACCAGCAATTGTTGCTGAAGGCATACGCTTTGCCAATGCCGACTGGGGCAGCAGAGCAGATATGGCTACGATCAAACGTATTGAAGTGCAGGTAGCACTACTTCCTTTAATAAGTGGGGAAATAGAGATTCAACGATTTATCCTTATTGAACCGGATGTATTATTGGAAAAAAATGCAGCTGGTAAAGGCAATTGGGAGATTGCTACCGCAACGACCGGGCAGGAAGAAGTCAGTGAAGGTGAAATGACGGCTATTGATATCGGTACGGTCCACGTAAAACAACTCAAGCTTGTATATCGCGACGCCGCGAGTGAAAAACCCACCGAGTTTTCCATAGACACGCTCAAACTTGACTCTGTCGAATCCGATCAATTAGAACTTGAACTAAAGGCATCCCTTGATGGCACATCAATTGATGTCAATGGCAAAATCGGTAGTCTCGACCGCTTATTTGACAACAAGGACTATCCTGTCGATATCACTGCCAATATAGGTGCGGCAACGAGTACGCTTAAAGGTAGTATTTCAGAACCATTTCAAGGTAAGGGTCTCAAATTGTTGACCAGTTTAAATATTTCGCGACTTGACGAAATGAATTCCCTGACCGGCGCAGAATTACCAGCCATCGGGCCATTCTCATTAACCAGTAGCCTCTCTGATCCCAATGGTGCGTACAAACTTGCAGATCTAAAACTGAAGCTTGATGAAACCAGTTTAAGCGGCGAAATCACAGCCAATGTCAAAGGTAAAGTACCTTACATAAAGGCAAACCTGCATTCGCCGATGCTAAACCTGGTGCCTTTCCAACCAGAACCACCTGAACAGGAAGTAAAAGTCGAGCGTTACCTGACTGATGATCTCCTGCCATTAGAAGGCCTCCGTAATGCGAATGCTGATATTACAATCAAAATAGATGAAATTCGAACACGCCAAGCTAAATTGACCAAGTTTGACACTGCTCTGAAACTTGATGATGGAAGGTTAAATATTAAGCCACTATCAATGGCCCTTGCGAATGGTACCTTGAGTGGTGATGTGAGTCTCGATGCCTCGCAGAAAACTGCCGGTGTCAGCGTTAATCTTACTGGTAAAAATATTCAACTGGGCCAACTTGAGCAATTGAAGGAAACGCTCAGCGGTGGCTCGACCAATCTAACAATTCGTTTTAGTGGCAAAGGTAATTCCAGCCAGACCATTGCCAGCGGTGCCAATGGTAAATTGCTTGTACAGGTAGGCGCAGCTGAAATGAAACGTGAGGAAGAAAAAGGCGGGTTTCTTGCAAGCATAGGTAAGCTTCTGAATCCTTTCTCTGCCAAGGATAATGCTATGCTTGATTGTGCTGTGTTGAATTTTAATATCAAAGATGGCATCCGGAATGAAGGCGGGTGGCACCCTGGCGAATCCTAAGGTTAAAATAAATCCTGCCGGCGTTGCCATGGGCGCACTTAAGTCGGTAACTGGAGGGGCTGGCTCAATTATCGGTGGTATTTTTGGCAAGGATGACGGTGGCGGAGCTGACTCAGCTCCCTGTCAAACAGCACTTACAGGTAAAAGCACAGTAGTAAAAACAAAAAAGGCTAGTGCCCCGTCTAAAACGGAATCTGTTAAAAAGGACGTTCTCGATTCATCAAAAAAACTACTAAAAGGTCTATTTGACTAATTTCCAGCTTCATTGCAACAAGAGATGAAGATAAGAGAATTTCAAGTAACAGACCAGGAAAATGTAATTGCCTTGTGGCAGGCCTGCGGGTTATTAGTGCCCTGGAATGACCCGGTAAAGGACATTCAACGAAAACTGGAAGTTGATCCTGATCTTTTTCTGGTGGGAGAGTTGTCAGATACCATTGTGGCCACGGTAATGGGTGGCTATGAAGGGCATAGAGGCTGGATTAATTACCTTGCTGTTTCTCCATCTCACCAAAGACTGGGTTACGGACGAATACTCATGGAATTTGTTGAATTGCGTATTAACGATAAAGGTTGCCCAAAAATTAATTTGCAGGTGCGTGATTCTAATACAGATATAATCGCTTTTTATGAAGCCATCGGCTACGGCAATGATAATGTTATCAGTCTCAGCAAACGACTTGTACAGGATAACTAGTAAATCATATTGTTATAGTATTGATCTTGTTTTGTACATTTATTTGACAGCTAAGGAGTGAACTGAATTTTGAAAACATTAGGACATCTTTTTGAAAGAAATAGAGCGTGGGCAGATGGGATCACAAAAGAAGAGCCTGATTTTTTTGAGAAGCTATCAAGACAGCAGGCTCCAGAATACCTCTGGATCGGCTGTTCAGATAGCCGAGTTCCTGCAAATCAAATTGTAAATTTACCACCTGGTGAAGTATTCGTTCATCGCAATATCGCAAACGTAGTCGTTCATACTGATCTGAATTGTCTTTCTGTGATTCAATTTGCTGTAGAAGTAATCAAGATAAAACACATTATTGTTTGCGGGCATTACGGCTGTGGTGGTGTAAAAGCAGCAATGGACAACAAAGAACATGGACTTATTGATAATTGGCTACGACATATAAAAGACGTTGCTCGATTCAACTCAGATGCGTTGGAAAACATGGAATTTAATCAAAAGTTTGATTCACTCTGTGAACTCAACGTTATTGAGCAAGTTGCCAATGTCTGTAACACAAATACCGTCCAAAGAGCCTGGACTGATGGCGAAGAACTTACAGTGCATGGGTGGATATACAATATAAATAACGGCATTTTAAAAAATTTGCTTGAAAATATCACATCAAACGAACAACTCGAAAACAAACATAAAAATGTATAGGAATTAGGAAAGAAAGCCTAAGAGACTAAAATAAAAAGTGCATTTCCCCTGGCTTTTAACATTTGATAATTTGTTTTCTCAACGCAATAATCAAAATAGATGATAAAAATAAAAATATTTTCTGTAGGTGGAACTATAGACAAAATCTATTTTGACGCAAAGAGTAGTTATGAAGTTGGACCTCCAAACATATCAAGGGTCCTGTCCGATCTTTCTCTAAATATTGATTACAGCGTTACATCTTTGTTTCAAAAAGATAGCCTGGATATGAATGATGATGATCGTCAACATATATTTGAAAGTGTATTGAATGCGGAAGAAAATTTCATAATTATAACCCACGGAACAGACACGATGGTTGATACCGCCAAAGCCCTGGGACAAATCAAAGCCAAGACAATAGTCCTCACCGGTGCTCTTGAACCTGCATTATTCAAGACCAGTGATGCCATGTTTAATATTGGTTGCGCCGTGGCGGCAGTACAATCGCTTCCACCTAATGTATATATTGCGATGAATGGCCAAATATTTGACTACGACAATGTCATAAAAGATGTTGCGGATAACCGATTCATAAAAATTAACTAGCGGGCTAAAATTATGAACAACAATTTGATTATCTGGCCTGTGCTAGCACAGATTATTCTGACTTTGGCAGTATTTATTACACTAGGTTTTCGAAAAACGAGAGATTTGAAAACAGGTAAAGTCGATAAAAGTAAAACAGCGCTGGATAACAAGGCATGGTCAGATGATGTAATTAAGGTTTCAAACAATATTGCTAATCAATTTCAGACGCCGGTTCTGTTTTACATTCTCTGCCTCATCATTCTCCATTTGAATATACTAAGTAAGCCTTTGCTAATCGTGTCCTGGATTTATGTAATTAGCAGGTATCTGCATGCCTATGTTCATATTGGCACAAATCATGTCCCCCATCGAATGAATATTTTCCTGGTGGGATGTATTGCCCTGATGACTATGTGTATTTATTGTGTCTGGCAATTTGCTTTAGCATGAGTACAACTAGATTAAAGCTATTTGAGCTTCGTCATCTATTGCTTTTTCGCTTATAAAATTTGACGCTGTTACTCCGAGTAGTCGAACTTTCTTCTCACCAGCCTCTGTCTTATCCAATAGCTCTGGTAATAATGGCGTAACCATTTTTATATCGTTAAAGGCTTCTTCAAGGCTTATACTTCTTGTTACCTGAGTAAAATCAGCGAACTTAACTTTTATCGTCAGTGTTTTCGCATAAAGATTTCGTCGCAACATAGACTGCATGACTTTATCTGCCAGTTCTTTCAGTTTGTCCAGCATTTGCTGCTTGTCTCCAAGATCATGCTCAAAGGTGGTTTCCGTTCCCAACGACTTTCGAATACGCGAACTCTGCACAGGCCGGTTATCAATCCCTCTGGCGATATCATAATAATAATTACCGGCTTTGCCGAAATGACTTATCAGCTTTTCTCTCGGCCAAAATTTCAATTGCTTACCGGTCTGAATATCCAGGGACAGCATTTTTGTCTCAGTCGCCTTGCCAACGCCATAAAACTTTCCAATCGGTAGTTGCTCAATGAAATCAGCGCCCTGCCCCGGCTCAATTACATAAATTCCATCTGGCTTATCCATATCTGATGCAATTTTTGCCAAAAATTTATTGTAGGAGACTCCGGCGGATGCAGTGAGTTGTGTCTTTTGCTTAATTGCCTGTTTGATACTTTTTGCTATCAAAGTAGCGGAACCATGATGCAAATCGGAATCAGTGACATCCAGATAGGCCTCATCCAGGGACAATGGCTCAATTTTGTCAGTGTATCGCCTGAAAACTTCAGCAATTTCTGTCGACACGTGTCGGTAGACTTCGAAACGCGGCCGCTGGAATATCGCATTTGGGCACAATCGATATGCCCTCGATGAGGGCATGGCAGAATGGATACCGAATTTACGCGCCTCGTAACTGCAGGCAGCGACAACACCCCGCTTATCGGGAGCCCCCCCACAATTACAGGTTTGCCTCGAAATTCCGGGAAATCCCGCTGCTCGACCGAGGCGTAAAATGCATCCATATCTATATGAATGATCTTGCGATTTTCGGCCTTATCTAGTGTTATAATCCGCTTTTCCCACTACAGTTTTTTGGGAATATTACCAACTAATACACACTTGCAATAGCACCTTGTAGCTTGATGTTTTGGTTTTTGAAATTTATGGGACATACGTCTTATCGCTTCTAGAGGGGGAAATCCTGGCGATGAATAGAATTACTTTACTTTCTTTAGCAATATTATGCCTATCCAGCGAACTTGTTTACGCGGATATGAACTCAGCCAATGCCGCACTTGCCAGGGGTGACTACGCTACAGCCAGCGCCGAATATTTGAGACTGGCGAATAATGGTAATGAAAAGGCACAGGCGCACTTGGGCTACATGTACTACGTTGGCGAAGGTGTTCAACAGGATTACGCCGAGGCAATCAAATGGTATCGCAAGGCTGGGGTACAGGGAAATAAGGATGCTCAATACAATTTGGCCGTAGCCTATGCCTTTGGTGAAGGTACAAAACAAGACTACAAGGAAGCCGCCACCTGGTATCGACGCGCTGCTGAACAGGGGCATGTCGTAGCTCAGTACAGCTTAGGTATTTCATATTCCTATGGCGAAGGTGTAAAGCAGGACAGTGCTGAGGCCTTAAAATGGTTCAAACTTTCAGCTGAACAGGGCTATGCACGATCCCAGGTGCAACTTGCCACCAAGTACCACACCGGTGACGGTGTCGAGCTCGATTACCAGGAAGCCGTCATGTGGTATCGCAGGGCTGCTGACCGAGGTAATGCCGCGGCTCAGTATAATCTCGGCAGCATGTTCCGCTCAGGCAAGGGCGTCAAACAAGATTATAACCAGGCAGTACGTTGGTATCGGATGGCCGCTGATCAAGGTTATGCCGCAGCCACTAACGAGCTCGCCAGTCTTGAAAGGGCTATCGCAGGTGCAACCCGCACCAGAAGCACACCGAACCTACAGCCTCGTCCTGCTCCAGTTGAAGCGGCAGCGAAAAAAGAACCTTTGGTAAGTGTTAAAAAATCCGACCTCTTGACCCTTGATGAAGAAATCGATCAGGTCGAAGAAACAGTTGTGGCAGACGTCGAATCCACGGTTGATAGCAGTGATGAAATGGAAGTTGTAGAGGAAATGCAACCTGAAGAAAAGAAACCGGGCCGTGTTTCAGGATTCTTTAAGAAGTTTTTCAAAAAGAAAGAAGTCCCCACAGAAACAGCAATGGTGGAAACCAGCGAACCTGAAAGTATTGAAGAAATGCAGGAAGGTAGCGTGCCTGTAGAAGATATGTCGGAACCCATAACGGAGTCGATAGCAGACGAAGAAATGGAAATGGAGCGAGAGGTCGTTTCCAGTGAAACTGAAGAAAAGAAATCACGATTCGGATTCTTCAAAAAATTATTTGGTAAGAAAGACGCTACAGAAGCCGCCGACGTCGAAGATCGCTCGATTGCCGAGGCAGAGTCAGAAGAAGCTATTTCTTATGAATCGGAGGAAGACATTCAGACCAGTGAGATGGCCGATACTGCTGAAGTCATTCAGGAAGAGGAAGTTGCTGTCTCTGACATGGAAGCCGAAGAGCCGCCAAAGAAAAAAGGTTTTTTTGGACGCCTGTTCAGCAAAAAGGAGGACAATGCCGAAGAGATAATTGAAGATTCTGAAACGATATCGGCTGATAGCATAGCGATGGTGGATGACAGTGCTGACAATATCCCCATTCTGGAAGAAGAAATCGAGATAGATACCAGTGCTGAAGAAGATGCCGCGATGGATGCGCTGGAAGTTGAAGAAAAACCTAAAAAGAAGGGCTTTTTCAAGCGTCTTTTTAGTAAGTCTGACGACGAAGACACGGCAGGCACAAGTGAAGATATCGCAGAAAGTGATGACGATAATTCTGTCCAGACAGCGACTGGGCCTACATATGTAGCGGAGGAATCTGAATTGGCAGTCGGCCAAAAAGCATTAGATGAAGGTGATTATGATGTCGCTTTCAACACTTTTTACGATCTCGCCACACAGGGTGATGCAACAGCTCAATATCAACTGGGACTACTCTACTACCAGGGTCTTGGGATCCGCCAGAACTATGATGAAGCATCACACTGGTATCTGCGTGCCGGGCAGCAAGGTCACGCTGACGCACAATATAGCCTGGGTAATATGTTCCTGATGGGAGAAGGTGTAGCCCAGGATGATGAAAAGGCTATTTCAATGTACCAATTGGCCGCAGATCAGGGCCATGATGCGGCGCGGCACAATGTAACCAATCTCAAACGTGTCTCCACGAATAAATCCGTTTCAGCGGAAGAAATTGAAACTGCGCTTGAGAATGAACAAACAGGTGATGGCCTGACTGCTGAAGATGATGTAGAAGCTGAACCAAAGAAAGGCTTCTTTGGCCGCTTATTTGGCAAAAAAGATGATGTTGAAGAAATCAACGAAGAGAATGTGGCCGTAGTTCAGGGACCATTGCCCGAGATACAGTCCGAACCGGCTACAGAAGAAATTGAAGTCGCCGAAGTTGAAGAAGTGAAGGAAAAAAAGAAAGGTTTCTTTGGTCGCTTATTTAGCAAGAAGGAAAAGGATGATGAGGAAGCAATGGAAGCTGAGTCGGAGGCAATGGTAGAGGCAGAACAAAGCGCCGCCGCCGCCATGCCCAGTGCTGAACCGGAACAATCGTTTGAAGAAGCCTTGGCTGCGGTTAAAGAATATGAAAATGGCCTGGCCTACTCTTTCGGTGACGGCGTAGCGCAAAATAATGAGGCGGCTTTTACTGCCTTTTTGCGATCGGCCGAGTTAGGACATGCACCCGCTCAGTATAAAACAGGCGTCGCTTATGCCTATGGTGAAGGTGTGGAGAAGAACCCTGCCCAGGCGGTACATTGGTATAAAAAGGCAGCTGAACAGGGCTATGCTTTGGCGCAACGTAATCTAGGCGTTATGTACATGAATGGTGATGGGGTTGAACAAAACAAACCCCTGGCCTATGCATGGCATAGTATTGTTGCAGATAGCGGCAATGTCATGGACGTGCATCGCCGCGACTCTCTACAAAAACAATTGAGCGAGGCCGAGATCGAAGAAGCCTTATCAATAAAGGCTTCCTTAAAACATTAAAATAATATAGGGCGAGCAGAGCGGAATGTTTATTTCCGCTTTGAAGTCGTCAAAGTAAACATACAGAAATTTTATTTATTTGTGCTAGAAATATTGCTCTTTATACTGATAACGAATGAGTGAAGCCACCGAAAAACCCCATGTCCTGAAAATCGAGAATATGACCAGTCATTATGGCCCGGTCAAGGTACTCGATGATATTAATCTCACAATCAACCAACGTGAAATCCTGGTTGTAATGGGTCATAGCGGCTGTGGCAAAAGCACGCTTTTCCGTCATATACTCGGCTTGAAGCAACCCACTTCGGGTTCAATAGAAGTTCTCGGTAAACAGCTCACCACTTTAAGCAAAAAAGAGCTGTATGAACTTAGAAAGCATATCGGCGTGGCTTTCCAGAATGGTGCCCTCTTCAGTTCACTTAATGTCCTGGAGAATGTTGAGCTACCACTCCGTGAGCATACCGAACTGGATGACAATACCATTCGAATTATGACTCGCATGAAACTCGAGCAGATGAACCTGGCTGATTTCGAAGAGCTGATGCCGTCTGAATTGTCAGGCGGTATGTTAAAGCGCGCTGGCCTCGCTCGTGCTGTTGTCATGGATCCAAAATTACTATTTTTTGATGAGCCATCAGCAGGACTTGACCCAATTACCTCTGCGGAACTTGACCAGCTTATACTGCAGCTCAGAGATGCACTTAACATGACAATTATTATCGTCACTCATGAACTGGAAAGTGCTTTTAGCGTCGCAGACAGAATAACCGTTATGGATAAAGGTAAGCAAATTCTCACTGGCACCAAGGAAGAAATCAAAGCCAGTACAGACCCCAGAATTGCCAATATGCTGGCACGCAAGGCCAGAGATGAAGACATCGACGGTGATGCTTATCTGGATCGTCTGATGGAAGCCCAACGAGTTAAGTAATGGTATATACGCCCTTTACTGATAGCGCGCTGTACTGTCTTAACCTGATGGAACGCTTCGGTCGTGCAGGTATTTTTCTCTTCACCGGATGTATGCGCACAATTGCACCACCTTACAAAATTACTCCGATTATCAAGCAAATCCATTTTATCGGTGCCCGGTCATTGATACTCATTATTGTTTCGGGCTTGTTTATCGGCATGGTAGTCGCACTTCAGTTTTATGATGCGCTGGTGCGACTCGGATCTGTGGCCATGCTTGGTGCGGCTGTGGGACTGGTGCTGGTTCGTGAATTAGGTCCTCTACTAACTGCACTTGTAGTAATTGGTCGAGCAGGTTCTTCAATCTGTGCCGAGATCGCAATTATGCGTAACGAAAATCAAATCGACGCCCTCGATTGCATGGCGATAGACCCCTATCAGTATTTAATTGTACCGAGATTCGTCGCCGCACTTATCTGTATTCCAGTGCTGTCCTGTGTCTTTGTTGCGGTGGGCATATTTGGTGGTTACTTCGTTGGCTGCGTGTTATTTGGCGTCAGTCCAGGCTCCTATTTCGGTGGTATGTACGATGCAGTTCTCTGGCGCGATATCCTGATGTGTGTGCTCAAGGCAATTGCCTTTGGGACCATAACGGTTTGGGTAGCGACAGTGAAAGGCTTTTATCTACATCTTGATGAAGCCGGCGCCTATGGTTCCGAAGGTGTTAGTAAAGTCACTACACAGGCTGTTGTCGTTTCATCTATATCTGTATTTTTTGCTGATTACATTATCAGCTCAATCATCTTGTGAGATTAATATCATGGCGGACAAACAAACAAAAATCGAAATAGCCGTTGGTTTTTTTATGCTGGTCGGCCTGGCTGCAATATCGTATATCGCCATTCAACTTGGTGATTTACGGGTACTAGGACAGGAAAGCTACATTGTTAATGCCAGGTTTACATCCGCATCCGGCCTCAGAACCGGCGCCTTTGTTGAAGCGGCAGGTGTCAGGATCGGCACCATTGATTCCATCGTATTTGACCCCGAGGAATACCAGGCGATTGTCTACCTGGCAATTGATAATGATGTGCCTGTGCATGAAGATGCGGTGGCCTCAATACGTACTGCAGGGATAATTGGTGATAAGTTCATCAAAATCACGCCTGGAGGTGGCGAATACCTTCAACCTGGCGAGGAAATATTTGAAACAGAGCCTTCGATAAATCTCGAAGAATTGATCAGCAAGTATATTTTTGAAACCGAAAAATAAGCTGAGTTCGAAGCAAAAAAAAGCCGCCTCAATGGCGGCTTTTTTGTTTCTACTATTTAGCTAATTTCAGATCAACTATCTGTCATCTCTTCCATCTCATCAGCTTCTTCTTCTTCTTCTTCCTGAGCGGCTTTATATCTGTCAATTCTGCGTTGTATATCAGACAGTAATCCGTCCATACCTTCGTTTTTAACGATGACCGCAAAGGTATTTCGATAGTTATTCACCAGACTTACGCCTTCTACAATAACGTCGTAGGCAAACCATTCTCCATCATTAAGCTTGAGTTTGTAATTTACCGGAATTTCCGTGGAACTGGTCTTGATGACGGTTTCCACGATAGCTCGTTTGCCTCGAATAACTTCATCTTTATAGATAATTTCTTCGTCCGTATAAGCCTCAATACGAGAACGATAGGTTTCTTCAATGTATTGAGAGAAGAATTCGGTGAACCTGCTACGCTCCTCAGGTGTTGCTTTTTTCCAGTTGGTCGCCAGAACACTCTGCGACATACTGCGAAAATCAAAGCCATCATCGATAATTGCCGCAATTTGCTGCCAGCTTTTCTCTCGATCAAGTGATTTGTCCTTCAAAACACCAATTACTTTGCCGACCGAGTCCTTCACTCGCCCCATTGGTGTGGAAAAATCAGCAGCAATCAGGCTACCGGATGTTATTAAAACCAATATAAAAATCAGTGGGCGGAGTCTCATGTTATTCCTCATGTTTTTCTGAAGTCGTAGATAAATTTATCAGCTCACATATTACCGTCAGCCTTGAAGATCCGAAAGCTTTTTGTCTGTTTCGGACGGCAGGGACAACGATTTTTTCTGTCTATGCTAAAGAGCAGACCACCTGTAGACAGGAAAACGGCGTAAATGTCTTTCTAACTTGTTGATTTTATGTTTCTTTATGAGAAGCACGTCACAAAATTCCCTAATATTACCCATTCGCATTACCTGAAGGCATGAGCTTTGCGATATAAATAGTAATTCTAAAAAAAAACGGTAAGGATAATGAATACATATAGCTGTTGGTATCAGGGGAAATTTGGCTACTCTTGTCGCTTCCACACAGGGAAATGGATGTTTGTCCCGGAGATGGGTCAGATTGATAGCATTATTCATAGGAACCTGACCCTGGATGAGCTGACCTTTAAAAACGCCAGTGAAAAATCCTACGAAATGATCAATGAAAAGCGATCTGGTCTCGCCGCATGCTTGAATTTGTTTAAATCAATACTATTCCCTCCACCAAGATCTCGAACTATCGGTGGTATGCTACTCACTGCATTCTAGTTCAGCGAAGTCGGGTTTTATCATTTGACTACGCCGCAAAAAATCAACTAAACCAATCAAATATGCCAGTTGGGCTGGCATTGATGGTATCTTTGTTTTTTTTTCATCTCAGCTCTGAACGACCGTGTTCAATCGCGGTCAAACGATTTTCGCTCAATGTACGAGCTCTATTGGAAAGCTAGTGACGGCTAATATGAATACAGTTGAAATATATACAAAATGGACCTGTGGTTACTGCCACATGGCCAAGGCCCTGCTGAATAAAGAGGGGATCGCTTTTGAAGAAATAGATGTCACCATGGATAGCGATAAGAGAGCTGAAATGGTTGAACGCTCAGGCCGACAAACGGTACCACAAATATTTATCAGGAATGAATCAATCGGTGGCTATACAGAGCTAGCTCAACTATCGAGCACAATTAATCTACATGAGCTGGTCAATGCAGATGCGAAGCAATCTGATTAGTTGAAACCAATGAATAAAAGCAAAATATTCCTACTGCTTCTTATCATTAGCCTGATAGTCAGTTTTTTCGCATTTGATCTCGGCCAGTACTTTAATCTGGCATTTTTAAAGGCCAGGCAAGCAGATATTGATAGTTACTACCTCAGTCACCCAATACAAACCGCATTAATATTCTTTATTACCTACGTTATTTTCACCGGCTTATCCTTACCCGCTGCGAGTATCTTAACTCTGGCTGGTGGTGCCATATTTGGTGTACTTGCAGGTACTATACTGGTTTCATTTGCATCAACGCTTGGAGCCACCCTTGCCTTTCTGGCTTCACGATTTCTTTTTCGAGATGCAATTCAGAGTCGCTTTAGCGATAAATTGGGAATTATTAATCAAGGTGTTGAGAAAGACGGCGGCTTCTATTTATTTACCATGCGACTGGTACCCGTATTCCCGTTCTTTGTTGTGAACCTGGTTATGGGTCTTACCCCTATTCGAACTACCACCTTCGCACTGGTCAGCCAGGCTGGTATGTTGGCTGCAACCATTGTATTTGTGAATGCCGGCACTCAATTAGCAAAGATTGAATCTCCTGCTGATATCCTCTCCCCTCAATTAATCGCGTCATTTGTACTACTCGGAGTATTCCCCTTGATCGCAAAAAAATCTGTCGAGTTGATTCGATCAAATAAGAAGTCCGAAATAGATATTGCCGATAATGAACAATAACTATAAAAAACCGAAGAAGTTTGATAACAATTTGGTCGTCATTGGTGCCGGTTCCGCCGGTCTTGTTTCCTCTTATATTGCTGCTGCCGTCAAGGCAAAGGTAACACTAATTGAAAAGCACTTAATGGGTGGGGACTGCCTCAATACGGGGTGCGTGCCATCAAAGGCCCTCATTCGCTCTGCAAAAATCCTGGCTCAATCGAAACGTGCAAACGAATTCGGTTTCAGAAAAATTGATGTGGAATTCAATTTCTCTGAGGTAATGCAACGTGTGAAACGAGTCATTGAAACCATAGAACCGCATGACTCTATTGAGCGATACACTGAGTTAGGTGTCGATTGTATTCAGGGTGAAGCACGCATCACATCACCCTATACCGTTGAAGTAAATGGTCAGACACTGAGCACTCGTAACATCATCATTGCCACCGGCGCTCGCCCCTTCGTTCCACCCATTCCCGGTATTGAGGAGATGGATTACCTGACGTCAGACACGGTCTGGGAGCTTAAGGAATTACCCAGGCGCATGGTCGTATTAGGAGGAGGTCCTATAGGCTCCGAATTAACTCAATGTTTCGCACGCTTTGGTAGTGAAGTAACGCAGGTTGAAATGCTGCCACGTATTCTCATTCGTGAAGACCCTGAAGTATCAGAGATTGTCAAAAATCAATTTGAGAAAGATGGTGTTAAGTTACTGCTCGAACACACGGCAAAACAATTTAAAAAAGCCGGCGATCAAAAAATTATTGTGTGTGAACGAGATGGTAAGGAAGTAGAAATAGAATTTGATGCCTTACTAGTTGCTGTGGGACGTAAACCCAATGTTACCGGCTTTGGTCTCGAAGACCTCGACATACCAACAGACAAGCCGGGCACAATTCAAACCAATGAGTACCTGCAGACCAATTATCCAAACATCTTCGCCTGTGGTGACGTTGCCGGGCCATATCAGTTTACTCATACAGCTGCACACCAGGCCTGGTTCGCTGCAGTCAACTCTCTGTTCGGTCGATTTAAAAAATTCAAGGTCGACTATTCTGTGATCCCCTGGGCGACTTTCACCGATCCCGAAGTCGCACGAGTTGGTTTAAATGAAATCGAAGCGAAAGAGCAAGGCATTAAGTACGAAGTCACGCGCTATGGCATTGACGATCTTGATCGCGCCATAGCTGATGAAGAAGCACATGGTTTTGTGAAAGTATTAACTGTCCCGGGAAAGGACAAGGTTCTTGGTGCGACAATTGTAGGTGACCATGCCGGTGAGCTCATTACCGAGTACATCAGCGCCATGCGTCACAACCTGGGAATGAACAAGATCCTTGGCACCATCCATCTTTACCCGACGCTGTC
>WLWI01002245.1_pt1 | contig 16725 bp, 18 predicted proteins | sample 6701501 | NCBI WGS metagenome assembly WLWI01 (sample SAMN12718690, study PRJNA515312) | sponge metagenome | isolation source: marine sponge | host: Mycale hentscheli | place: New Zealand: South Island, Marlborough, Capsize Point | collected 2014-11-01
TACTTCCCAAATACAAGTGAATTTGTCTTTCAGTTTCCCAATCCACTCAGTTACATTTTGCTGAGGTAGGTCACCACCAAGTCAACCATCATGAATCACATCTAAGGGACCATGCATCTGCTTTTCATAAATTATTTCAAAAGGAGAGTGCCATATTATAATTAGCATGAGGAGCTGATCTACATGCAAAGTCTAAATACTTGAGAATTTTGTCCCATTCAGATTCTTTGTCTGTGTATTTCTGCGAAGCTGTTTTTGAGAGTTCAGTGCAATTTCTCCAAGCAACCATTACTTTGGGGTTGAAACGATTTCCCACTAGAAGTGAAACAAAGTGATCCACTGCTTTCACAACTGCCAAACATTCTAACTCTGTAACTGAATAGATCATTTTAGATCCTGTGAGCAATTCTCTTCACAATTATTGTTATCACTAAATAAACTTCTTTAAATAGTTTTTTGTTTAAAGTACATCTAGGAAATATTCATCACAAATATCAGGAATTTTAAGATTCTTCGTTGTCAATGTAAAATTAACTTTATGGTGCCAACAAATGTATAAACTGTCAACTTATATATTTGGTAAATATTATATTTAATGAGTACAAATCTTTAATATCTTGTTATTGTTAAGTTACTGGAGTTTCTATCACTGGTAATATCCCATCTGTCTCTGCTGGTTCTACTGTCTCCTACACTTGCTCTGCTACTGTGTCTGGAAGTCTAACTCCAATGTTTATGTGGACTACAACTGCCACATCTGGTACCACTGGACTACTCACTGGTCAACAGAACTCTAATACTGTAATGGGAAGAGTCAGGGAATCTGATACTGGTACTTACACATGTCAGGCCTCCATTTTTGGATCCAGTGAAAGCGTTAGTATTACTCTCACAGTTACAGGTATGTTGTACTAATGTAATTATACACTCTAACCAAGTAATTATTATTCAATGTAGGACTAATGATATCTGTCACTATCGTACCTACTGGCTCATCTATTGCTCTCAGAGACTATAGCCTCACTTGTAGTAATAATGCTCCAAACACTCTGGAATTAACATCTGTTTCATATCAATGGACGAGAAATGGAGTCACACTATCACATACTGATAGTGTACTTAATCTTAGTCCCTTACAAGAATCTGAGAATAATGTAATGTACAGATGTCGATTTATTGCTTCGTCCACTTACTTAACAGATGATTTAAATATACAAAGTTCCCAACACACTATTACAGTTTCATGTAAGTTTTACAAAATAAAAGAACTATTTTAATACAGAATTCTTAATGTTAGTTATTGATACTTAATTTTATGTCTAGATGTTACTCCTTCTGTACCAACAAGTTTTACACATTCTTCAGTTCAGAGTACTCAAGTAACTCTGACATGGACATCATCTTCCACAGATATAGTTACTAGATATACCATCAGTTATAGAATAATTGAAGGATGTTCATCTACTATTTCAGGAAGTTCAACTACAACTATGACAACTATCACTATATTTGGTCTGGAAGAAAACATACAATATGAATTTTCTTTAACTGCTACTAATAGTGCGGGTACATCTCAACCTGCCATGCATACTGTCACAACACTATCAACTAGTAAGCAAAAAATATTATTACTCAAAATATTTAATGATGTTTCTGTATTTAAGGTCCAAGTGAAGCTCCTCCTCCACCAACATTGGATGGGCGTAGTGCCACTAGTTTCACAGTCTCATGGAACAGAGAATCTTGTCTTTCACGTAATGGACCAGACAGATTTTATACAGTTAGATATTTTGAGACAGGATCTACTCAAATATTACCTACAAGTAATGTGGCCATTAACAGCAGAACATACACTGCCAGTTCTCTAACTCCAGCTACATCTTACACATTTCAAGTGGCATTCACAAATACAGTGGGAGCAGGTCCTTTTGCTGACTTCATTATAAGAACTTTGGGATATAATAGTAAGTGTTACACATAAAATTTGGTAATCCTAAGTTATTCACTTGTCTTTGAGATGCTTGATGTATAAAAAATATGATACACAAGAAGAATCGAGTAGTGTATTTTTCTATATACATAATGTCCAAATTTCTCCTACATCTCAATGTAAATAATATTTTATTATTATTATTCAATAGCACTCACTCCTTCAACACCTACTAATTTTGGCAGTTTTAATGTTCAGAGTACACAAGTAACTCTGACATGGACATCACCTCCAACAGATGTTGTTAATATGTATACTATCAGATATAGAAGAATTGGAGGATGTTCACTTGCTCCGTCAGGAAGTGAAACTACCACTTTGAAAACTATCACAATATCTGGTCTGGAAGAAAACATACAATATGAATTTACCATAACAGCTACCAATAATGCGGGTACATCTCAACCTGCTACACACTCTGTTACAACACTGTTTTCAGGTACATGTAATTTATTATGGTAGTTAAGACTGTTTGTTTTTGACTACATATTACAATATTTTAGTTCCGAGTGAAGCTCCTCAGATAACATCACATTCCTTTACTGCCACTAGTTTCACAGTCTCATGGGATAGAGAATCTTGCCTCTCTCGTAATGGACCAGACAGATATTATACAGTTAGATATTATGAGACTGGATCTACTCAATTATTGGAATCATTTAATGTAGATATTAATACCAGAACATTCACTACTAATAACCTGAATCCAGTAACATCCTACACTATTCAAGTAGCATATGTAAACACTAGAGGATCTAGTCCTAATGCCAATTTAACTATATCAACTTTTGGATTACCATGTAAGTACAATTGAATATTTTGATGTAATTATATTCACTTAAACATACAAGGCTGGTAATTATAGTGTTGGGATTTTAATTCCTTACACATTATCATCACTCTTTTATTATCATACTTACCTTGCCTAACAAACACGTCCTACAACTTGTATTTCAGAGGCACATTCTATTAGTTTATTGCTGTCAGTTTCAGTATTGCAAATACTATGCAAACCAATACTCTAACAGCATAACCAAGTAGACTAATTCTTCCACAGTTTCCTTCTCTAACTAAACCCACGTATGTATTTTATGTCATATTTCAGTATTCCCTAATAGTATTAGCTCCTTTATAATTCAAACTCTCAGAGCAAATTGTTTATCTTTGTTGGCTGATTTTGTTCGGACCATTTCACTCACACCACATTCACAAACACACCTAAAGTATGATGATAATAGTATAAATAATTTTAATATTGTTTATAAAAAAACAGCTACTGAAAATTTTTCTTGTGGTTGTTTTTTTGTTTTTTGCTTTTTTGTCGTTGCTGTTTTTTTGTTGTTTTTTGTTTTGTTTTGTTTGTTTTTAGTCTACGGATATCTTAATGGTGTGGCTTATCCTAACAATAGTATAGTGGATCTATCAGAGATTGGTTTGGATGACAACTCTCTAGTCTGCTACACTGATTTAATAACATGCTGTAGAGGTGAAGACAGTCCTATAGGAGGAGCATTGGGTGATTGGCGACTTCCTATAAACTCTGCTGCTATAAGTAAAGGAATCTCTAATGCCAATATGTTTTCAAGAAATAGAAATAAACAAGCATTGCTTCTACATCGTGGTATCAATGTCTCTGAACCTTCTGGAATATTTATATGTGACATTCCTGATGCAAACATGCAAGATCAACAAGCATACTTTGGAATATACAAAATGGGAGAGGGTATGTCATTGAATATGCTTGGCAATTAATTTTAATTATTATTTATTTTGTCACTTATATGCATTATAACCACAAATATTAAATCATTGCTTCTTATACTTCTTACAATACTTAACAAAGGTTCACTTGCAGATACAATTCTATTATCTCATACTCACCCTACTGCACACTCCACATTTTGAAATATTTCATACAAGCCACATTTTAATGACATCAGAGTCCTTTCTAATTACAACTAGTTCTTGTGCAAGATTTCTTGTATATGTTTGTCAATTACTTTTTCTTTCTTTAATATAATAATTAAATGTTTTGATGTACCTTAGAATTATACATATATGGTAGTATAATATAAGTAAATATCATTTGTGGGAATATGTGTTGACATAAATATAATACATTATATTAAATCAAATATATTTTTGTCCTACAATGTTACACAAGAATATGTCCGATATGTTAAGAGAGTTTGCTATTATATTCCACTAGACAAATAATGTGATCACACAATAGTTTCAGTGTTGTGTTGGTGGGTACATTATGTAATATACTTACCAACACTTTAACATGAAGTGCATTCAGCAAGTGTTGCATGTTTACAATAATACTGAAGAGTCATTTTGATTCATAAAGCACCAGTATTTGTCCTTACTAAATATGTGGCCTATAAACCACTAATTCCTCTTCTGTATTAGCTATAATATTGTTACAATATTATTAAGAAAAAGGTGAAGAAAATAGTGATTGAGGCAAAATAAATGTTAAAATAAATTTGGAGAAATAGTAAGAGCAGACGATATTTTGACAATAGACTACTATCAATGAATGAATTAATACATGAGTGTCTTGTACCAATTTATTCTTGTGATCACCATCCCATTATATGCTCTAGTATTTTACTGATCATCAATGATACCCCAAAATTTATAATTATGGGTGATTATATACTCCAGGACTACCTCTGATAACGTCTCTATCATACAACACTACAATTGGTATTTTAATTTGTATATCTACTGGAGGTCCTGTCACTAATCTAACTTGGAATAGAAGTGGAGGATCTTACTCGCAGAGTAAAATAATAGTGGATACTGTCAGTGCCACTTACTACAACCTTCTATTATATATCTAGTAATATTTTATCAGATTACACTGGGATTTTCACCTGCAATGTTAGTAATAGCAGAGGAATTTCATCATGGATATCCAATGATTATAAATGTGAGCTGAAAAATAATCCATCTTAATAATATATGTTAGCATGTTTGCTTAAATATCAGCTATAGGTCTCACTGGAAGGAGGAATATATATGAAATTGGATCCACTGCAAGGGTCACTTGTTTTAGTAATCTTACTGTAGTGTCTATGAGGTGGATAAGTACATCAAATACAATTTCATTTTCCACTTCACAAATAAACAACAATGAATTAACTTTAACTTTTCTTGATCCAATTACTGCAGATACTCATGGTACAATGTTTACATGTAAAGTGATCACTCTACTACCTAGTGGCCTTACTCCCACTAACAGTGTAGTTTTTACTATAAGAGTATATGAAGATTGTAAGTTGATTATATAACATACACATAAGCTTATAAAGTATATTTTATAGTTGCTGTACTATTATGACTTTAGTTACTGTGGTTTGGTTTGTATTTTTTGTTGTTGTTCTAGTATCTGGCCCAGTAACAGAGTTTGCTCTATCCTACAGTGATACTAGAGTACAGATATCTTGGATGCCTCCAGACATGCCTAATGGATTGATTACTGGCTATTATTTGAGACTGTTAGACCTAAAAAACTTTACTACAATATTGCTTAAAAATGTATCAGCTAATGATGAGACTTCTTATTCTCAATCTGGATTGAGTAAGCCAATGGACACGGGATACTTGAAATTAATTTTTGTTGTTGTTATTATATAGATCCTGGAGTTCCCTACAATATTAGTATATCGCCAATTAACAGCATAGGTCTTGGATTGCCAACCATTATGATATTCTTCACAAAAGAATTAAGTAAGTTGTTTTATAATAAAATTGTGTACTCTATTGTATGTTGGATTATTTAGAACCTCTTGTTTCTCCAACCATTACAAACCTCCAACGAACATCACCCACAACTGTGACTGTATCCTGGGAAACCTTATCTTTAATAGAAGCACGGGGCTTTGTACTGAATTATACAATATACTATCATGCTTCAATTACTGTAAATGAGCCGCAAGCTAACACAATGTCTATAACTGTGGATCGTAACACAACTACTATCACAATAGATCATTTGGATGAACATTTGTCATACTCAGTTCAAATATCAGCAAATAATCTAGCAGGACTTGGAGTACTCAGCCTGCCCCTATCTGTACCATCAACAAGTATGTTTTTTAAGTTAACAATTTTCATATAATATAACATTGTTGTAGCAATTCATCATAGAATATTGAGCTAGAGGCAATATCTGGACACCGACTTTAAACCCTTGAATCATTCATACCAAGATGCTTTTCACCAATTATAATAATTATATGGATATAACATTTTCCGAACAAAATAACAAATCTGAACAAAATATGATAAAACCATAGCAAGCTAGAGTCCTAATTGAAGTTTTAATGACTTCAATTTCCAATTTTATATCTCAATTTGATATAGCTGGGATGCTAAATTCCCTCCATTTGTTATCTCTTCTTACTACAACCTTTCCTGCTTTTATCCATTTTTTTTCTAATTTCAGAGGAAATTATGTCTAATTAATAGTTAAAATAGCTATCATCACAACAACAGTTATATGCATATAAGTGTGCAAGCTGAGGTCAAGGCAGAACCTTTTATTGAAACCAAAGCTAAGTTACCAAAACATCTCATTTTAAAATATAAAAATGCAATCCAATAGCTATTACATTAATTGCAATAAAATTCATACTCAAACTTAGTGAGTAAAACTTGAAGAAATGCACCTATTCAAACTAGCTTCATTATAGCCAATCCAGCCAGGTGATACAAATAGTAGAATAATTAATATAACCACAATTTGTAGTTGTTGTTGTTTTGTTTTGTTTTTTCATTTCAATTATTATCTCTTGGGAATTATTTAAAATTTTAACTTTAATATAGCCATAATATCATACAAATGTAAACAAAGCCTAATTGAACATGTAATTTACACCTAGAATTTGTGTATTATTTTATAGATACTGCCACAATACAGCCAGACAATACTTTGAACATAAATATTACAGTTGTGATGATTTCTGTACTAGTTTGTCTTGTCCTCATCACTGGAATAATATCAACTACAATAATTGTAGTATACAAAATGAGAGGATGCCGGTAAGATATAAATTTCATATTCTTATGTATACATTGTCACACAAATGCATTTTTAACTCTTGAAAGTTTGGTATATAATATCGTATGCAAGATAAATACGACCATGTATTGTATAGCAGTTTAACTATATAATTATTTATTGTACTAACATTTAACCAGAATTTAGTTTGATTTTCTCTATTCTACAAAAACTAGTACCACTAAAGCAGCCACTGACCTTACAGACAGAGAATATGAAGTAATTGATGATAGCAAAAATAAAAGTTCAATCAAGAACAATAACTCAAATCTCAGTGAAGACGTCAATATGCGTCACTGTGTTGCTTATGGTGAAATCAAGACAGCTGAACCAAGTCATGAATCCCCAAACACTTTTGAGAGCAATGTTTACGAAAAAGTACAATAAAATAAAAATAATTGTCAGCACAAAACAATGTTAGCTACCTTTTTTGTCATGCTTCATTTATTGTTTCAAATTATACAATTTTTATGATGTTCCTCTATTATTGTTTTACAAATCAGTTGAAGTTTCTTTTAAGTGATTCTATTAGATTTGGTGTTGACTAATCCAACATTGGTTTGATTTATCTCGAGATTGTACAGAAAATTGTGCATATAGCTTATATATTTCATGAGATTATTGCAATATTAGATGAACATTTTTAGGGTGCTTCAATTAGATTAGCTATCTTCACACAAATGCTGATATAACTTAGCCTAAGTTAGTTCAGAAAATTGTGCATATATATAATCTTTCTCTCCCTACATCCCTCATTCCCTCTCTCTCCCTCTTTCTTTTCCTCTCTCTCTAAATATATAACTAAACCTAGAGTTTGAGAACTTATTGATAATAATTATCCCAATCCTGGAATGAAGTTCGAACAACACAGCTATTTAATAATGAAATTAAATTGTTTTTTTAATTTTTTAATCAAATTAAGTGTAAATTCTAACATAAATTATGGTAATGAAACTATATCACAAAGAATTGAAGAGTTCAGTATCTGCAAATTAATTCACAATTCCCACAAAGCCATTATTCTTCAGATTTATAACTGGGTTTGTTGTGGTGGCTATGCAATTGCTATATGAAACCACTTTTCACATTGTAAACAATGAATCATCTGTTCAGTTTCTGGCATGAAGCAAGTGCAATACAAATGATGTATATACTTTCATTCTTAGCCAAGTTTCAACCTTTTCTATTAAACAAGAGGAAATGGTGCAAGTTCCATATTTTGTACATGGGTATTGCTCATAATAGAATGAAATTGCTTGCTTGCCAAATTAGTTATTGTGTACATAACGTTTCTGATAGAGTGAATACAGCAATGGCATGTAACGAATACGATCATTTTTTTATTGTTCTTTTTTTTGTAATAAGATGAAGATGATGCATTACAATATGAATCCTCTCTGGAAGATAATTGCAGTAGTCCTTGATCTCTATACATGAAATGCTGCTCTCTTAAGATTCACTCACCCAATTTTACCTTGAATACATTCTACCATTTCCAATATAGGTCTTTGCTCAATTATTTTTAAAAAAACTGAAAAATTTTAGTTACTGCAATGTTAAGCATTTAAACTCCTTTGATAATATTATAAACTTAGCCATAATCAGTAACTACCCTAGACAGTAACTACCCTAGACAGTAACTACCCTAGCGAAAGACTTGTACAAGCAAAAATCTTCCAGTAGCAGACGGTTGGCCACAACCATTATAAACTACCCTTGTAATTATTCCAAGAGGAAAGATGGCCAATAGATTCTTCTAATCACTGATAATGGAGTTTGTATTGTGTGTCACACTAAGACAAAACCTTTGCAATAGACTATTATCTCAATAGCTGCTCTATAAGGATGTTCATATTTAAGGGATACTGAATTAGCTAAACACTAATGAGTCAATGAGGAGGAAACTGGAAATGTGATAATGAGATGACTCAGACAATTGTTGTGTAGATGTCAAGGCCATCCTTGGAACCTAGCTATTTGAGATATTATCATTGGCAGCTATGAGCTATCTCTAAACAAATTCGGTATGCAAAAGTCATATCACTAAAGCTAGCTGTAATCGTGTGAAAAAAAATTCAACTATGTTTTATATTAATCTGTAAACAACAATTGAAGTATTTTACCATCCAGCTCTAAAGACATAGTGTCTATCATCATATCTGGCCTCTAATCAGATCAAATCACTCTCAACCCATAACACCCCAATAAAAGACATTCCCAGATTATGGACAGGTCAAAGCAGAAGTTAGAGACCAGTGGACCACATAACAAAGTTATAATCTAATGACTACCACATTCCAACAATACATCATGCACATTAGGAAGGAGAGTTTTCAACTGGGTTTGACTGAAGCCTCCTCTGGAATGTCTAACTCCTCACAGGAGTAGAATGTAGAAAATGAGGGAAGGGTATGACTTTTGTAATTAATAGTTGTATAAACAAAATAAAAATGAACTAGGATCAGGTGTGTACATGCATGTCAGTAGAAATTATGTGGCTGTATCAAGCAATGTGTACACAAAATACATTTCATATAAACAATACTAAGTATCAACAGAAAGTTTTATATGTGATTTTTTTTTTTTTTGCTCATTTGCTTCCTTTGGTTGTTGTTGTTGTATTTTTACTTACTAGGTAACTGATAGCTAGCTCCCATACACAGTTAGCTATATTAATCTCTTTCAATCAAAGTGTACAAAACCTGTAATAAATAAATTATCAAAATCGATTCAAATTATATGTGAAATATTGAGATTTGACTGAAAGTGTCTGAAATAAGACGGTAGTGAATAAGAGGATGAAAAGCCTGAGTGCATCAAGCCGATAGGATTTTCAATGACAGAAACTGTCAGGAATTTGGCACTGTCATAAGTGTGTGTAGATAGGTGGAATCACTGTACTACATATAAAAGAGCAGTAAACCTTTATGTCATTTTAAGGTAATGGTGGACCAACTTTGTACTTTCAATGTCAAAGCAGACACTCTTTGGTGTATTTTCAAGCCTTCTCTAGCCTGTGTAATTGGTGTTTTCTCTGTTTTCTTTTTATTTCATTCATTAATAAATTGAATATCAGCTATGTAATGTTTTTTTAGTCTTGACAATTATAACTACATTCATCATTATAGCTATCTGTGTCTTTCAGTAAAATTTTAATAAATCAGTTTTTATTTAATTAATGACTTGTACACTTATTTCGTTAATACATACAAAAATTTCTTTGTAAAATATTTTAAAGCAATTCTTTCTTCCTCATTTTAGCAGTTCATTTATCTAAGTTCTGAATGGTCATATAATTATTGGATGAACGAATGTAATCTTGTTAATAATAAAACATTTTCTAGAAATTTTTTTCTCTGTACTGAAATTTGTGGCCTCATTTATAGCATCCAGAACTCTGGAGGTCCAGGTATGAAAAAAAGAATCCTGGCATGTAGCCAACAAAGAGAATTCTGTGCTTTCCAGTTCAAATTTCTGCCTAGGCGCTGCATGTGTATACCACCTTAGTCTCGCGTAGACCCTTTACCAATCGCTATGAAGTCGCAAACAAAAAGGAGTCGCTAAAATCATCTTTCAACGGTTCTAAAATATCGAATTCATACTGCATGCTACGTGGAAACCTTACCGCTATCTATCCCATACTACGCTGCATACACAACTTGCCCTCATCATATAGCGACTAGTGAAGTTGGGCGGACCCCTACTGACTCCACCCGAGCCCCGCCCAACTTAAAGGGTACCGAGCTACGGGGAGGTGAACTGTCGTGATCGAACTCCCCACCTAGGCAACTATGGGTCTTGCTATCTTTGTGTATTTGGCTGGAGTCTTCATTGTTGTGGTTGACGGACAAGGTACGTGTTTTAGACCACTAGAAAGCTAGTTATAGCTAGCAGGTGAATAAGTTAAACGCCTTACAGTGGCTGTGCCATGGTTGTGCTGCTCTAGTGTAGCTATAGCTGAGTACAAAATGGTTTATACGTTGTCAAAGACTTAAAATTTTTGAGAGAAAACTGACCATTTCTGCTAGCAGCATGGGGAATCACCACTCTATAAAGTATAGATTTTGACTAAGAGCAAATCAGTAACTGATGTTAGTCTTGCAACACAATAGCTTACAATTTAACCATGAAAGGATAAGAACATTGCTCAGCTATCCCAATAAAAGTTACTGCAGCATTTATTTGCATGCATCCAATAAGAGTATAAAAGTATAATTCATTCAAAGGTCAACAGTATTACAATAAAATAACAATTCTTGTCTGAAACTTTCGCTATTATAGTTGATTAAAACTTATATTCATATATACACTAAGGATGACTTGGTGTTAATGGGTATAGTATTTTTGAGTTTAGTAAGAAGTGACCTTAACCCGACTTGAACGCTGATTTGATGTCAAAAGACATTACACACTCTCTGAATTCTCTCACTCAATCATGTTATGTATAGAATAGTAAGAATCAAATCTTTCTCTTGCTCAGTATCTGTGTGATCTCTAGAAGGTAACTCTTTAAAGCCTGCCCTAACTGTTGCGATGTCGTAACCATTACTTTGAATTACTTTCTTTAGGGGTTTCTCTGCTTCCTTCAAGTTGTCACTCATATTAGTTATGCTCCGAGCTCTCTGATACAATCATTTTAATATTCCTTCTTATATTGAATAGGATGATGACTTTAAGTGAAGGTATCTATCTGTGTGTCTAGGTTTTCTGCACACTGTGGAGGTAAACATACAATCACACTCTCTCTCTCTTCAATAGCAATCCAGAAAATGTGGCCTACTATCATCCTCTGATACCATGTTGAATTTTATAGAAGGTCTTACGGAGTTGAAATGGTCCAACAAATGTTTTTCAGTGCCTTTCTTATCTATGCATGAAAGAGATATGTAGATGACACCGTTTGCATTGTTAAAAAGGTTACTGAAAAAATGTGTGGGACCATTTAAACTCTGCTATTAAATTCACCATGGAATCAGAGAAAGATAGTAAGGCACAATTTACTCACTTTTTTGTTTCTGAATTCTGAGCTTCAGAAAGTATTCCAGTAGCCATATTTAAAAAAATGTAAAAATAAGTACACCAGTCCACTCGTTTAAATTTATTTATTACAAGAAAACGAATATAAAAATTGAAATGGTATATTAGATAAATGACTTCTTGTATGGTCCAATGCCAAGAATTCTCAGCTCCGACTATCAAAGGGTTGAAACTCATCATTATAAAATATCCATATACCTTGCTTCAATCCTATTAATACTTCAAATTTTCATGCATTAAGTTTCAAAATAAATTTTGTTCAGAAACTCTCCTGTTCCAGTCTCACGTACATTATCCTTAACTTCACACTTATCCTCAATACAGCATTGAAGTACAATAATGTGTATAAATCTAATTCATTGTGCTGTACTATTAGCATAAACTTGTGATATTTTCTTTAGGTGTGTCAATAGTGGACTTCAAACCCGATATCTATCCAAGTGGTAGTACAGTGATTTCTGTACAAGATATTGGAGAACTACAAGCTGATTTCAGTAATACTAATGAAGCATTGGCATGTAGGACAGACAGGAGACCTTGTTGTAGTACACAACCTAATAGGTTTGGTGACTGGACTTATGACAATGGAACAATAATTGGAGCTCGTAGGAATATTGGAATAGATTATTTCAGAAGTAGAGATGATAGTCAAATGATTTATCTCAGTCTCAGAAGTTCTGCCACTAATCCGCCTACTGGAGAATTCTGCTGTGTCATACCAAATTCCTTGAATGTCGTGCAAACAATGTGCATAGACTTAGGTAATTACTGCATTTATTGTTCAAGTTACTACTGGTTGTATTGTATATGATAATATTACATCATAAGTGCATATACCTAACATTATCCAAATATTTGGTCTATTTTTCAGCAAGCAAAAAAATATTTAGACTAATTAGCTTGAGTTTACCCAAAGTTAGACAGAAAGCTTAATAAGAGAAATAATCTACAGAGTACAATTGCCAATGTTAGTGTGTTGAAAGAATACTTCATTATATTATATTAAGTTATATCAGTTGCTAATAGAAAAATTTGCCATTGATATGATATCGAATGAGATCATTTTGTGCAAGTTCTCATTAAAATATCTAAACACATATATTTATTTGCCAAAGCTATTATGCTGTATATGAACTTTTAAGGAATATTAATAGCTAGTAGTATTACAGTATTTTTAAGAAAAACTATTGTGCTTGTTGATACATTATGTGTACTGGTGTTAGTATCTACTACTCTCAATATTGCCATATCTACATCTGGAACTGTTGCCCTGAGTGAAATGTACTCTTTTACATGCACACCATCAGTAACATCAGGAGAAACGGTCTCAAGGATTGCCTGGTTTAAAAATAATCAAGAATTAAGTCGTACAACAACAGGGACTTTTCTAACATATACTATTACATCTCTGACTGCTGGAGATAATGGAGATTACACCTGCAGAGTAGATGTGGGTAGTTTCAGCAAGATTGTCACGAAGTCCTTAGAAATTTTTACAGGTTAGTTATAATAGATATATCCTCTTAACAACGACAATATTTATACAGCTGCAGTATTATTACATTATATCTCAACAACACTTGGATAACGACAAAAAATCAAACTAAAATATTATGAATAGAAGTGGAAGAGGCTAGGCTTTATACGGCTCCCACTTGGCCTTCACTAGAATCCTTGTGAAAGTTTTTCTATCAAACTCAATGATTTCTCTGGAGTTGATATAATGTTATTCAACAAAAAAAACTAAAAGTAAAAATTGAAAGTCCTTTAATATTACAATGAATTAAAGATAAATGTGTGATATGATTTGTTGATAAAAAATACTATATTTATGGTTACCACTTGTTATTCTAAAGTTACTAATGGTGTTGGCAAAATGTGCCTGTAGCTACAGATGTCATGTGCTTGTTGATAAAGATAGATACAACTACCCTTGTGGTTACATTAGCTGTTCCCTCTACATTATCCTCCTTCTTGTCTAACGCTCTTGGCAAATAATTCTTATTGTCCCAAGTTTGCCAAGAGAGATAATCAGCATTCTGTGATTTTACATTTTGTAATTGTAAAGCCCATCTTGCTAACTTGCCATTCAATCTTCTAGATCTTTGTAAACTGTCCAGTACCTTTTGGTCAGTGTAGATTGTGATGGGATTTACCACTAGAGGTGCAATAAAGTAATTCACTGTTTTCAAAACAGCCAAACTAACTTGGTAATAGATAGTTCATTTTAGCTCGTGTGATTTTCGTAAATAAGTAGACATGGGATATTTCTGTTCATTTCTTCTCCAATCCCTTTTCCTGATGAATCAGTATATAAAATAAAAGAATCCTCTGAGAATGGAATAGTTAATTTAGTATGAATACATAATAATTGTTTTAATTTAATAAATGAAATTTTCCATTGATTGTGACCAAAAATATAATAATAATACTAGCATCTGGTACTGCAACTCTGGGATTCTAAATACTACCATTGGGAATGACCAAGGGCTGAGTAATGGCTCAAATGTACCCAGCTCAAGAAAAGACTGGACTTCTATCCCCAACTGATCCCTCCACCCAGGAGCTAACCTATAAGGTGGTGTTCTGATTGGATCATGTGCTTGAGTGTTCATTTTATGACTGAGGCCTATAGCACACTTTAACTTGGTTGTCACTGCATCACTGTATCCCTGTAACAAATCATCAATTTCCTTATGTTTTGCAGTGTCTAGACTGTATTGATTGTCTGAGTGTGTTGATTTGTCCACTTGTTCCTCATCGGCCACAATTGATCTGAGTACTGTTGCATCAGGGGTTGTCCAAGGTTTAATCTGTTAATGTGAGCAGCCATACACTTGCCTCGTCTGTTTTGTACTGCTAGTTTGTGGGTCACCCTAGTCACTTTCTCAATAACCTCATATAGATCTTCCCACTGGTCATACAAATTTTCTCCTGGTTCAACCTTCTTATCTAAGACTTGATCAGCAGGAGAAAAACATCTTTCTATGGTTCTGTATCATCTCTTAGCTTCATTCTATTATTAGATGTTCCTTCTTTGCCAGTTACTACTTCCCAAATACAAGTTAATTTGTCTTTCAGTTTCCCAATCCACTCAGTTACATTTTGCTGAGGTAGGTCACCACCAAGTCAACCATCATGAATCACATCTAAGGGACCATGCATCTGTTTTTCATAAATTATTTTAAAAGGAAAGTGCCATATATTAGCATGAGGAGCTGATCTACATGCAAAGCCTAAATACTTGAGCATTTTGTCCCATTCAGATTCTTTGTCTGTGTATTTCTGTGAAGCTGTTTTTTCAGTGTCATTTCTCCAAGCAACCATTACTTTGGGGTTGAAGCGATTTCCCACTAGATGTGAAACAAAGTGATCCACTGCTTTCACAACTGCCAAACATTCTAACTCTGTAACTGAATAGATCATTTCAGCTCCTGTGAGCTATTCTCTTCACAGTTATTGTTATCACTAAATAAACTTACTTTAAATAGTTTTTTGTTTAAAGTACATTTAGGAAATATTCATTATGAATATCAGGAATATTAAGTTTCTTCGTTGTCTATGTAAAATTAAATTTATGGCTCCAACAAATGTATAAACTGTCAACTTATGTATTTGGTTTAATATTATATTTACTGAGTACAAATCTTTAATATCTTGTTATTGTTAAGTTACTGGAGTTTCTATCACTGGTAATACCCCATCTGTTTCTGCTGGTTCTACTGTCTCCTTTACTTGCTCTGCTACTGTGTCTGGAAGTCTAACTCCAATGTTTATGTGGACTACAAATGCAGCAGCTGGTACCACTGGACTACTCACTGGTCAACAGAACTCTAATACTGTAATGGGAAAAGTCAGGGAATCTGATACTGGTACTTACACATGTCAGGCCTCCATTTTTGGATCCAGTGCAAGTGACAGTATTACTCTCACAGTTACAGGTATGTTGTACTAATGTAATTATGTACTCTAACCAAGTAAGTATTATTCAATGTAGTACCAATGATATCTGTCACTATTGCACCTACTGGCTCATCTGTTGCTCTCAGAGACTATAGCCTCACTTGTAGTAATAATGCTCCAGACACTCTGGAATTAACATCTGTTTCATATCAATGGACGAGAAATGGAGTCACACTATCACAGACTGATAGTGTACTTAATCTTAGTCCTTTACAAGAATCTGTGAATAATGTAATGTACAGATGTCAATTTCGTGCTTCATCTACTTATTTAACAAATGATTTATAATATACAAAGTTCCCCACATACTATTACAGTTTTATGTAAGTTCTACAAAATAAAAGAATTATTGTATTATAGAATTAATTTTTGTTTGAATGATTGTTATGGGTACTATAATTTTATGTCTAGATGTTACTCCTACTATACCAGCAAGTTTTACACATTCTTCATTTCAGAGTACTCAAGGAACTCTGACTTGGACATCACTCTCCACAGATGTAGTTAATGTATATACTATCAGTTATAGAAGAACTGGTGGATGTTCATCTGCTCCTTCAGGAAGTTCAACTACAACTATGAAAACTATCACTATATCTGATCTGGAAGAAAACATACAATATGAATTTACTATAACTGCTACTAATAGTGCGGGTAGATC
>WLWI01002247.1_pt1 | contig 16712 bp, 8 predicted proteins | sample 6701501 | NCBI WGS metagenome assembly WLWI01 (sample SAMN12718690, study PRJNA515312) | sponge metagenome | isolation source: marine sponge | host: Mycale hentscheli | place: New Zealand: South Island, Marlborough, Capsize Point | collected 2014-11-01
AAGAGTGAATTTTATCAGAAATTGTGGAGTAAAACTGACGCAGCATCTGGTAGCTAAAGGGTGGAAAATTCTGCTCCTAAATTGAAAATTTAGAGCTAACAATTGAAATTCTAGAAAGCTTTGAACATTTTTTATAGTTTGTACTTATGATTTTGTTGTCATTGACTTTAAAAGTGAAGAAATGAAGGGAAAGAGCAACTCATTAATATTCATGAGGTAACCCTTTACCCTAACCACAAAACAACATTGGTCACAGCAACTCTTCTGGGGAGTAAAAAAAAATTTCTATGTGGAGCATAGTCTGATGAAGAAATATATAAATCACTGAAGGTTAGCAATTCTACTGCGAAATAAAGTAAAAAAGAAGGATGCTTCTTCATCCTAATGCTTAACATCCATTTTCCTTGTGATACTTACCATTAGCTTCTCTGTTAACTTTAAGTGTTCCAGTGTTCACTCTGGTGTTGGGTGTAGTATTTTAAATTTTGCATTGGGTTTTAATAGACTCATGAATATCATTAAAATATCTTTACTACCACCCAAATTACTCCCCCAAGGAGTTACTCTAACTCCTCATTTTTCACAGTGTTTGTTGACTGACTCAGCATCCATTATGAACTTAATAATTTATTTCTAGCAATTCCTGACTGACACTCTTACTTTAGAAATGTACTGCAAATCAGCTGGGAAGACGAATAATGTTGTATTGGTTTAGAAATTCCTAGTTATAATTATTTATACTGAAAAAATATTGATGACTTAGTTAATTTTTCCCCTAACGCTCCCTTTTAGTTATTTATTTTTTCTTCAATGTCATAGCTATACAAGATTTAGTTAGTTTATCTATCAGTTGACTTAGATTTGGTTAACTTGTGGTACTTCTCAAATTATTCAGTAAAATGAGACTTTTTAAGAAAGCAATTCAAATCCCAACCCCAAACAACTTCAAAATTAGCATAGTTAAATATTGGCTGTCTTCTTACTTTTATTGTGTTAATTACAGCTTAGGTTTAGCTCTTCTTACCAAACGTAAAATACCCCAAAACTTAGGGGCTTTGGCTTTAGTTTTAGTTAATTAAAAGCCAAGACCTGGATGATTTTGTGAGTTCCAGATGAAATTGTTGCTTGGATGACACTGATATCGGAGTTTATGTCAATTTTCTATTTCAAATGCTGACGGGATCCACAATAGTTATTAATGGACACAAACAGTGAAAAATGCTGTCATGGCACTGGGATGACTGTTGCGCACCCAAAGACTTGGGCTAGCTCTCCCATTCCCTTGAGTAGGTCTCGCTGCCACTAGTGGAACTCTTGCGTGGCTGCCTTGCAGGCTGGTTATGGTAAGCTTAATACTTAATGAACTTTAGATCAACCAACTCTATAGCAACCAAAGTTCTCTTAGAAAAGAATTTCCAAAAGAATGACAAAAATGAATTCTCTGGCTGCCTGCCTGCATGAGGTGACACAAAAAATGATATTACAGAATATAACAACGATATATGTTCAGTGGCTCAACACCTAGACTTGTTGAGTGTTCTAGTTTCCATGTTCACTGTCTGGTTTCCATGCTCACTCCTTGTTATTTATAGGGGTTGCCTAGGGGTTGCCCCACATTAACACCATATTCATAACTCAATTTTCAATCACTAATACAAAACAACTGATAAAAAATAACATTTCAATCATATGGGTATGAGTTTGGGTGTGGTCATGCTAATTAGGAGTGTGGTTTGCCCTAGAAGCATTTTTAAAAAGTTGCAATTTATGGAATTGTATGATAGAACTTGCCTTCCAGCAGCTAATCTTCATGGGGCAATTGATCATCATAATTGAATTAAACTGGACTTGACTTATCAGTGATGCCAGTAACTTAATAATTGATGACCTTTTACCGGGAGACCAGTAATCTAAGGACAAAACGGGAGCTACAATCCATTATCCACTGCATTTCACCAAGCCTTGTCAGTGCAGTACAAAACTGTCATCCTACTTGTGATTTCTTATTGAATTTGTATCTATAAAAGGGGACATTTTTGCATATTTGGAAATATTTCCAGCTGGGCTATTGCTGGTCCTTTCTTGGCTTGCAGAGCTGCCATGTTAATCAGATCAGCCTTCTCTTTCAAAGTTATTATTTTACGTGCTTCGCGTTAGTTATTGCCACTATTCGGGTCTACGAATTCACAGTGTCTTTTAGCAGAGAAGTACTATTGTAAAACCTTGTCGCAATGGGTCTTGTGTTGTGTACGTTATCCCATTACGGAGATGTCCATCTTTTGGAGGTTATAATGTATTAAATCAATAAGAAGTAGGATCAGTTGCAAGTCCACTGTGTACAGGTTGTTCACTTCAGGAATGTCCTTCAATATAGCTGTCCAGGCCTGCAAGGATGCCTGGAGTCTTAATCCACGCGCAAGCCCAAGTCCATGTCCTCGTGGTTCATCGCAAGTCATCAATCTCGTTTAAACTCGTCATGAACTTGTTTATAAATGCATGCATTGTATTATTATTCGTTAGTTACTCATTAACTCATTTTTTCCTGTATTGACTCTATTTGGTCTTTGTTTCTTATATTAAACTAAATTGTGATTGTTGGAACTTGGCTGTATCTAGTCATTGGGCTAAGCGGCGGGATTCCAGAGATAATCAGATACAAAGTCCAGAGCGTCTGTGGGCCTTACAACCCCACTGCTCTCTCATACAGCAAGACGTCTCTCTGGCAGGACGTGACCGTCCAATAGCTTTTACTGTATTAGGCGAGATGTAGTGGGAATGAGTGATGTTTTTAAATAAATAAACAAATATACAGATTTGAAATACTCGTATCAATTCTATAAATAGTGTTTGACAATCTTAACCAGCCAGTTACACTCAATTCATATTATTTAGTTCGCTTCGATATAGCTAATTATTGCAGAAGCTCATTTTAACCAAATTTTTATTTCTTGTTAAGCATTAGAAAACACACAATAAAAATAGTAACATAATTGGAATATAATTATAATAAAGACAATACTATGTTAAAGATGTGACAAATTATAGTGTGATCAAGTAGTGCATATGTGATGTGCTTTTGAAATGTTTGTAAAAGTTTAACTTTCTTTTTCAGGGAGTATCTAGAGTAATACGTAATATTCAACGTAAGACATCAATGTAGCTATTATAGTTTAATTAAATAAGGGTGGCAATAAATGTCCATGCTCTTTGGTTGCTATAATAGGATTCGACTGATATATTGAGTATTATGATCATTTTTAATTCAAGAGAAATATTTTTCACTCCTTTTTCTCAGCTTTCTTTTGCTCATGTAGATGGTACTGCTATGCTTCAGTCTCACTCGCAACAGACCAATGCAAATTTTATTCTTCAAAGTTTCTATTTTATCTGTGAAATTTTTTCAGTGATTAATTAGCAAAGTAAAAATTCCCCATGCCCAATTTTTGTTACCAGCAGCTGCACCCTGTTGAGTTGCTATGTATACTGTCATCCTTAAAAATAATTATAATAAATCCTTGTCTATTTAAATTTATATAATGTGAGTGGATCTAGATAAAGGAACCATATAGTGCAAACAACAAAAATTAAGAGTTATTTTGCTATAATAAGCTACAATGCACCTCCATTAGCGAAATAGCGAGGGCAAGATCTTCAACTCTAGAGAAACTGGCAGTTAAACTGGGCTGTATTCAGCAAAGCAATTCAACCAGAAATCAAGAAAATGTAAATTGAAGTGCCACTTCTGGTATAATCTACGTTTCCCTATACTTAACGGTGTACTCAGTACATGCCATTAAATCTTACAGTGGCTTTTAGCGGTGACTAGATTTACGTGGACTTCTTTTTATAGCTCTTGTAGTATTTCACAGCCAGTCTTGTCAGAATCCTTAGGTATTCTACGGGGTGTGTTGGTAAACTTTCAGTCACAAGTAAGCTGTAGAGTGCATGCAATAGTCTCAAAGTTATGCCCGATTCTTCTTCTTTTTTTTTTTGCTGCTAGTTATAAATCCTGCCCATTCCCTGATCATTGTATTTTGAGAATGAGAATAATAATAGTAGCTGGTCTTGTCATGGCACATTTGGGGGGTTTCAGTTGTTTCGACATTTGATATTTGGCATAAGGTAGAGTAAGTGTCACTAAGAACTAATTCTACAAGAAAAATAACAACAAAAGTTGGAGAAAGATAGCATTTTTCTGATGACTTACTTCTGGAGCGCATATCTTAATTTCATTTTTTGCGCCATAAGGTTTCTGAGACCTGCTCACATATTACCTTAAATAGAAAATTGATTTTAGCTAGCTAACTAATATGTGGCACAAAAATTGAGAGTAAAAGGTGACAGACATAGAAAAGTACAAAAATATAATATGCAAAATATCATGGAAAAATTGTTCAATCACTATTTGCTACTAAATAATAATGATAAATTCTATATATTTGTCCATACAATAAATTGTTTTCTAAAAAGTAACAACCATTCAGTTAGGCACACACACTCCATTTAATTTATCATAATATAGATTGATCATTATACAAACTGTGGCAATAATAAAATTATTTGCTTATTATGTGAAAATTAGAGCTTATACCTATTATTGCAAATCATGTATCATGTATACAGTCAGAGCATTACAGCAACTACAAAGTAATTTATTCTATCAGTATTAACCTTACCAGCATATAAAATTGCAATAGCCAGGCACTTAAAGATAATTCTTTGTCACATCTTAGTTTTACATTGTCAGTACGAAACATACGTCATTCAAATAAACAAGGGCTACCAAGTTATCTTTTATCACACAATAACAAATTTTATATAATTTTTTTCTAGAAATACATCAGAAACCATATAGCTTTTTTACGTATAGCAATTAGAGAGACTATTATACATTCCACTAGAAAAACTTACAAAAAACTTCCTTTCCAGCTTTTTTAATAAAGTCTGATACATCAGTTAAGAAATCCAATTTAAATCCATGAAAAATCTTGGTAATCTCATCTGCTAGCTTATCCGCATTTGGTCTTTTCTCAGGAATATCCAATAAGCATTCCATGACAGTAGCTCCTAAACCTCGGTGCTTAGATTCAACTTGCTTTATATACGATAATCTTTTTCCAATTTCCATTTGTTTATTGGAAAAATGATGTTCCTTGAGTGCTGAACTGTCAGGCATAGGCAATGACTGAGTGAGAAGATACAATGACACAATTCCAAAAGAAAATATATCCAACTTTTCAGAGTAATGTCTTCCCTCTAATGCCTCAGGTGGCATAATGTATTGTGCCCCAGGTGCTTGAGTGAGTGTTACGGAAGATGTGCTCATTAATTTAGAGACTCCTAAATCAGCAAGTTTTGCTTTCATACCAAAGGTAAGTAGGACATTCGCAGCTGAGAGATCTCGATGAATGATGTTATTGGCATGAAGATGAGATAGTCCACAAGTTATATCTCTCAATATTGACAACTTAAGACTAAATGGAATAACATAATGAATTTTATTGCAACCTTCAATACACTTTTCCATATTAGAAGGAACATATTCCATGACAAGAGATATTAACTTCGTGTCTCCAATTTTTTTGTAGTAGTGAATGCCTAAAAATTGAACTACATTAGGATGTCGCATTTTCCATAGCAATTTGCATTCATTATAAAATTTGTCCAATGCTGGCTTCCACTGATCTTGGCTAACTTCTTCCATATTGTTCAGTCCGAGCAGGATGTCATGTATACGTTTTTGGATGCAATACACACCATTTACTTTAACTACTCCAACTGATCCATAAGATCCTTGATCCAAACCAGACTTTATTGTTGCCAATTTTGTAATTTCATGGTTTTCAAAGGAATCACTCTAAAGAATACGGACATTAAATTTAAAAAAGTCCCTATAGGAAAGAGTTAAGGCAAACTACAAACAATATGTGCCTGTGATTGTATATTAGTTTCTTAAAATCTACAAAGGATCTTATTAGTGTTGATTACATGGCTATAATACATAATAATATAACAGTAGCAGTAGCCTCTATATCATTGCATTAAAAATAACTGCACTATGTTTAACCCAATATTTCAGACAGCATATTGAAAACTGACCAACTAGATACTAATAACTAGTCTTTTTCATTTTATTTATTTTTTGTCTCTTTCTCTTCTGCTTTTTGGGCTACTCTGTGCACCTTTTATTAAGCATTTGTAACCTCCCTAGCTACCTAGCTACTTCTCTTCTGCTGATAATTTCTAATGCATTCAGCAAGTACCCCTCAATAACATGTATCTAAATATTGCCGTAAAACATTTATGCAGGCAGTTTAGTATACTGGGTACACACATGCCTGTTGTAACTACATATGCCCACACAAATTGAATTATTGATAGCACTAAAATTACACGTGTATGAAATTGCATAATTATTAACATACCTCACTTAGTTTGTCTTGAACATACTTCAGTTCATGTTGTAATTGACCAAGACTCTCACTGTGTTTTTTGAGGTCACAAAGCCTACTTTCATTCGCTTCAAATTTGTTATGGAGCTGCAAGTATTGCTTTTCAAGTTTTTCTGTCTCCGACTCCAGTATTGAATATTTTACAGTCATTTCAGTTTGCACTTCGGCACTCTCTCTTTGAAACGTCTCCAATTCTCTTTGAAGTTCGTTGTAGGCTGTTTTTTCTCCCACAAGCTGCGAATTATGATTGTCTTTTGTTGATTGCAGTTGTTCAGTTAGTCTATAGCTTTCTTTAAGAGCATTATCTTGCTGTTTCTTCAGCATGACATCTGCCTCCTTACGCATCTGGTCAACAGTTACACGGACAGTTTCTTCAGCTTCACTTCGCATACTTTCAATCTTGTCCAAAAGTAGCCTTGTTTCTTCATCATACTTTTTACGCCTTGTTTCTTCATCATACTTTTTACGCCTTATTTCTTCATCATACTTTTTACGCTGTTGTTCCAATGTTTTCTGATTATTTTCCATTTCATTATAATAGTATTGAATTTGAGATTCAGCTTTGAGTACCTGTTAAGAATAGAACAGTCAACATCACAATATAAATTCGGCATATTAAATAATAATAACCTGAATTAGAAGCAAAACTGTTCTAAAATTATAACACTTATATTTAGTTCTGACAAATCCCACCACAAAATACTAAACTGTTAAATAACATTTGCTTGTTTTTAAGAAATTTTTATTGAAAGGGGAAGGAATAAGTAGAGCTGGAAAGAATATCAAAAACTAGCATCTGAATATCCAAACAGGACTATCCAGTTTCAGATCATCATCGATTAGACAGATTGCCTAATAAATACATAGCATTCTCGCCTGTTAATCTTGTTTCTGTGGTTTTTAAAACTAGACCATTCTCTGGAAAAAGCCATCCAATTGGTCAAAGCAGCTGCTAATTATCTTATGAGTTTATGGGGATCTCCAGTAAACTAAAAGTCAGAGTTATTACTACAATGTTTACACGAGCCACCACCATCAATTACCAACCCCAATATTCAGTTCAAGTACAAATAATGGAGGAAGGGACTCCATGACTCAAGAAGAAAGAGTTGAAGAAAGGAAAGCAGGGGGATAAGAAAAACTGAGATAGTTTGGAAAAAAGAGAGCAGAAGAGGGAAACTGATGTAACCATAACCAAATGGTAGAAAATGAACAAAACTGCATTCTTAATTTGCAATACATCAAGCACCACTGTGTAGCGGGGTACTTGATAGTATAAATTTAATGCAAACTCTTACCTTCCCATTCTCTTCTTATTCCTATTCCTCAAAAAGAGAAGTGAATGACAATTGTACATTTCAAAAGGTTAATCATTGTTGGGAAAAATTGTAATAATCACTGAATACGTACGGGTAAAAAACCCTTAGTTTAGATTCTCATAGCCAGGCTAAAAGTTATTGCAACATTATTCTATAAAAGTGTTCTCCAGTAGCTTACTATTCTACTAACCTTCTCTTGCAATTCCTGATCTTGCAGTGAAGCTCTAGCTTTAAATTCTTCAAAAGTAGCAACCAACTCTTCTCTGTCTTTCCGTTCTGCTTCAAAATCTTCACGGAATCCTGCAATCTTTACACACACACACACACACACATTAGTTGATTGGGATACAGTGATACAAGAACATAGAAAATAAAGTTTCTTCTTTTTTTTTGAGGCTTGGTCACCTACATAAGTAAACTTTCTTTTTTCCAAACTGTTTAAAGTAATACTAAGTCTTGCTTTATGAAACAATGAACAAATGTTGATGAGCATCCATGTAATAATAGCTTGTGTGTCAGTAATGACGACGACCGATGGTGTGTATTCATGAATAATTCGTGAGTTTAAACAGTTGGGTAAACATCATCATCTCATTCCGGGTAAAGTGTCGCTACACGCAGAAAGTGGTTAATTTTAATAAGCGGATGTAATCGACAAGAGAAAACGGCGTAGGTTTAAAAAAGGAAGGCAAAAGTACGAAAGAGAAGAAGGTAAAAGGCAATTTATGGTAACTAAAAAGCAGGTGGAATCAACGAGGCAAGGCAGCATAGGGTTAAAAAAAAACAGAAGAGAAGCAAGAAGGCGAGCGATTAGTTGTAACTAAAAAACAGGAGGAATCGATGAGTAAAAGAGGGGGTTAGTTTCCTAAATGAAGGCGAAAGAACGAAAAAGAAGGCAAAAGTTTTGCATAAGCTTAAGTTCAGAATCATGATAGTAGGACAGAAATTCAGAACCGGGAGAGATAGACAAAGCAAATGGGGATCCATGACTCAAGAAGAAAGAGCTGAAGAAAGGAAAGGTGGGGGATAAGAAAAGCTCAGATAGTTCAGAAAAAAGAGAGCAGGAGAGGGAAACGTATATAACATTAACTTTAACCAATGGTAGAGAATGATAACTGAGCAAGATAACATGTGCTACTGCATTCTTACTTTGCAATACGTCAAGCACCACTGTATGGTGGGGTACTTGCTAGTTATTCATAAATACACACAAGTTGAATGAGACTAATGAAGCAAAAGATTCTTTTGAAAAACAATTTTTTATATTTCTTAGAACAAGGCATACGGTGAACGAGAAAAATTAAAATGGTACCACGGTTGAACGAAACAGACCTATTTGTACCAAAAGGCATATCGTTTCAAACTCCACCCACCCAACCGTTTTTTTTAAATTGCGCAACAGTTGTTTTACAGAATGGAATCCGTAAGTATTTTTGGTGCCTACTGTAAAATGGACTACTTTGCCTTCAGCAATGCAAACCAGTTTTCAAAAGTGCATGTATTGTGATTAAATGATGAAAGACTGATGCAACAATGATCTAGTAGCTAGAAGAAATGATGACAAAACAAAAACCAAATAAAAGGGAAAATAAGAAGCCAACAACAACTGAAAGAAATTTTCACTTCAAAAAAAATCTAGCAGTGTATCTGTAAAAAAACAATTTTGCATAGATACAAAACAAGAATACGGCAATTATGACTTAACTATGGTGGTCATGCATATGCAAACCTTCTGGCAACTGTTTATGACTATATATGTACAAAAGTTACTCTATACTTTGACTGTTGGTGTATTTGTAAAGAAAAAACAACAACAAAATAACAACAACGCACCAACAACAAACAAACTAAATGAAGCATACCAGTGAACTATAGGACACTACCCACATTTAGCCAAGCATAAAACCTAATTGGGAACATAGTAGGAGTTAGTAATCAGTAAATAACTGCCCATGTCAGTAATACTTACTGCAGCATCTCTTGCTTCCAACTGCTCTCTTGATGCTTGGATTTCATCTCTTAATGCAATGTTCTCCTTCTTTAAGTTAACAACTTCGATAATTCTATAATTGGCATCCTCTTTACTCTGATGTGCTGCCTCTTGCATTTTTTCCCTGTCTTCTGCAAGATTTAGTTTCACCTCTGTTAACTTCATTATTTGCTCATGCTGTCGGTCTCTTTCTTGCTTACTGAGTTTCAAAGAATGTTCCAGACTAGATCTGGAACGCAATAAAGTTTTAATGTCCATTTCTCTTTGTTGACGTAATTTTTGCTGCATTTCCAATTCAGCCTAGACGCAAACACACAAACAAAGGCAACATTACATACAATAGACTACTACTTGTAATTCTCTCATAAGTAACATTGTTATTAGTACTTTTTTCCCTTTTTTCATCAATAAAAAAAATGATGATTCAAACAGTGTGTAATACTATATGTTTTGCACCTCAAATCTAGCATTATGTGTTGGGGAAATCTGCAAAATATGGCATCTATAAGTATGTACAGGTTGAGTTGGCACATAACGACTGATAATAACTTTTGAATGGAAGTAGCTTGCTTCAGGGATTTGTACCATTCAAAAGCGGGTGTGGATATGGTCCAGATAATTCCCTTCAACAACTTTAGAGCTGGTGGGAAAGTGGAGTTTAAAAACCCAATAAAAAGTCTAAGGGAATAAATAAACCACACTTTTCCCGTGCTACATGCGGCGGGGTTTAGTCACATGCTCAAACATGGCCAATCATTTTTGCAGTACCTCAGAGACAATTATAAACAAAAAAAAGTCGCAGTTTGGCGACTTTGTTTCTACCCTTCTGCTCGGCATTCTGGTTCGTTTTAGGCTCAGGACTTTGTTGCTATTCAAGGCTACTCAACAAGTATGTGCACCATAGACCCGCCCCATTTTTACCCATGGTTGTCGATGTTTTTGTATGTTTGAGCTACTACTGCCATGTGACCTTAATTGGTTTCTGGTTTCACCAAGTGCATTCCTCTTTTGCCACATTTGTGTTCGCATCAATCAACCTGGACATACTATAGCTTATAGTTGTTGTTTTTTTTAGGTGTGTGTGTGTGTGTGTGTGTGTGTGTGTGTGTGTGTGCATTTTTCTACCACTAAGGTTTATAATGATGCCTGGGAATGGCATTTCCCAAATTAGGGAGCTGTAGCACAAACCGGTTTTGCCCTACAATAATTGATTATTTTGCTCATATTATTGTTGTGAATCTTCAGAAAACATGTAATTAAGTTGCTAGGGCTTGGGGGGCAGGTGTATTGCATTCCATATTCCATGAAAAACAGTACTATTAACACGTATCTTGAGAAACTATAAAAAAAAATCAGGCAGACTAAGTGGAACAATTAAACTGGGCTGTATTTAGGTCTCATAGAGAAACTATGCTCGAGTTATAGTTGAGTGAGTACACACATTATGTAGACAACAGTGCTGCTTAACATCAGCATAACCACCTATGATTATTAATTTAATAATATGGTGCGCAAATTACCCATTCAAAAATGTATGATGAAATTTCTTGTTCTATTGAAATTACATGGGGAAAGTAAAATAGAATATAACTAAGTGAAATAGCATGGAATCTTAGTGAAATACCACAGTAGCTAAATGAAACAGTATGGGTAAGTGCACGTGTGTGCAGCTCTAGCCTTGGAAACTAACAGCTGTTTCAAGTTGGACACTATACCATTCCTTAGAACAGAAATTCTACTCGTAATGGCTATAAGGAATATTATTCAACAGATTAGGAGGTGCCGTAAATTTGAAAACAAAGGTCCAAAGAAAACTAATCCTGAAATACAGAGACAATGAATGAAAGATATGGTATAGCTGCGTGCAAATAATTGTTTTTTTTTTAATCTGGACTACTATTAACGAGTGATAGCATAGGTAACTTGTGTTATTAGGGATCAATAGCACTCATAAAGCAATTGAAAAGTACGAGGCGAAGCCAAGTGCTATTTCAATCACATTACTCATGCTTTTACTCATACACATATATAGTAAAAAGAATCAAGATAATTAATTCTGGGGCCTCAAGAAATTGTATGATACAGGCATGCAGTAGTCATGAATAACATGTGGTATAAGAAGTTTGTATTAATTTAAGAATATTTCATAGAGACATCCAAAAATGAAACCATTTAATTACTGACTTGGACCCCAAACTGGAAAGTATAAAACCACTATCAGATTGACTGTACCCACATGATTTGATGCAAGTTATTAAGAGTGCAGACTCACTCTTAAAATGCGACAAAATAGGCTTCATGTATTTGCCTTAAAGAATAATTAATGATTCGCCTTAATGTTTTGGTATTTGTAGTCCAATTACTAGTACTGAAATAAGTTATTATTGTAAGTAATTAAATTAATTGTGATTACAACCACACTGGTAGACTCATATACAGCTATGTAGACTGTGGGCCTGGAGAACAGCCCACATTGAAGAAGCAAGAAGTGAAGACCGTGTTGTGTGTGTGTGTGCGAACAGTTGTATTCATTGTGTATGTCGTTGTCAATAACAGGGTGTTGTCTGCTTTCACGCATAAGCCCTGAATAACTTTAGTTCACAACTCATGTGTCATTTGTGTGGTGTAACAGTAGCTGTGGTGTTTTGATTGGTTAAAGATAGTTGTATCATTCTGATTGGTCGGTGGTGAGGGGCATAAGGTATATCAAATCCCTCACCACGTGTTGTAAGTCAGTCTTGCATCTATAAGCTTTTAAAAGTTAACAGAGATACGTCTCTGGCAGGATTCTGGTGGCAGCGACTTTGCTGTTACCATAGTGCGCGGCCGTTCTAGAAACTACGGATCCTAGCTACGACCCCACACTGGTGTTAGTGGGTGATTGCTGGTGGTTGTAGGTGACTGCTGGTGTTAGTAGGTGACTGTAGGTGACTGCTGGTGATTGTAGGTGACTGCTGGTGATTGTAGGTGACTGCTGGTGATTATAGGTGACTGCTGGCGATTATAAGTGACTGTAGATGACTTCTGGTGATTGCTGGTGTTTGTAGGTGATTGCTGGTGTTTGTAGGTAATTACTGGTGTTTGTAGGTGACTGTAGGTGACTACTGGTGTTTGTAGGTGATTGCTGCTGTTTGTAGGTGACTGTAGGTCATTGCTGGTGTTTGTAGGTGATTGCTGGTGTTTGTAGGTGATTGCTGGTGTTTGTAGGTGACTGCTGGTGTTTGTATGTGATGAAGGTGATTACTGGCATTTGTAGGTGACTGCTGGTGTTTGTAGGTGACTGGAGGTGATCGCTGGTGTTTGTAGGTGACTGCTGGTAATTGTAGGTAACTTCTGGTAATTGCTGGTGATTGCTGGTGTTAGTAGGTGACTGCAAGTGATTGCTGGTAATTTCTGGTGTCAGTAAGTGTTTGTAGGTGACTGTAGGTGATTGCTGGTGTTTGTAGGTGACTGCAAGTGATTGCTGGTGTTTGTAGGTGACTGCTGGTGTTTGTAGGTGACTGCTGGTGGTTGTAGGTGACTGCTGGTGTTAGTAGGTGACTGTAGGTGACTACTGGTGTTGGTAGGTGACTGTAGATGACTGCTGGTGATTGTAAGTGACTGCTGGTGATTGTAAATGACTGTAGGTTACTTCTGGTGTTTGTAGGTGGCTGTAGGTGATTGCTGGTGTTTGTAGGTGATTGCTGGTGTTTGTAGGTGATTGCTGATGTTTGTAGGTGACTGTAGGTGACTACTGGTGTTTGTAGGTGATTGCTAGTGTTTGTATGTGACTGGAGGTGATTGCTGGTGTTGGTAGGTGACTGTTGGTGATTGTAGGTGACTGCTGGTGATTGCTGGTGTTTGTAGGTGACTGCAAGTAATTGCTGGTGTTTGAATGTGACTGCAAGTGATTGTTGGTGCTTGCAGGTGACAGCAAGTGATTGCTTGTGTTTGGTAGGCGACTGTTGGTGTTTACAGGTGACTGCAAGTGATTGCTGGTGTTTGTAGGTGACTGTAGGTGACTGCTGGCGATTATAAGTGACTGTAGATGACTTCTGGTGTTTGTAGGTGACTGTAGGTGATTGCTGGTGTTTGTAGGTGATTGCTGGTGTTTGTAGGTGACTGTAGGTGATTGCTGGTGTTTGTAGGTGATTGCTGGTGTTTTTAGGTGACTGTAGGTGATTGCTGGTGTTTGTAGGTGATTACTGGTGTTTGTAAGTGACTGTAGGTGACTGCTGGTGTTTGTAGGTGATTGCTGCTGTTTGTAGGTGACTGTAGGTGATTGCTGGTGTTAGTAGGTGACTGCAAGTGATTGCTGGTAATTTCTGGTGTTAGTAGGTGTTGTAGGTGACTGCTGGTGATTGTAGGTGTTTGTAGGTGATTGCTGGTGTTTGTAGGTGACTGCAAGTGATTGCTGGTGTTTAAATGTGACTGCAAGTGATTGCTGGTGTTTGCAGGTGACTGCAAGTGATTGCTGGTGTTTGTAGGCTACTGTTGGTGTTTGTAGTTGACTGTTGGTGACTACTGGTGTTTGTAGGTGACTGTAGGTGACTGCTGGTGATTGTAGGTGACTGCTGGTGATTGTAGGTGACCGCTAGTGATTGTAGGTGACTGCTGGCGATTGTATGTGACTGTAGGTGACTTTTCGTGTTTGTAGGTGACTGTAGGTGATTGCTGGTGTTTGTAGGTGATTGCTGGTGTTTGTAGGTGAGTGTAGGTGATTGTTGGTGTTCGTAGGTGATTGCTGGTGTTTTTAAGTGACTGTAGTTGATTGCTGGTGTTTATAGGTGATTGCTAGTGTTTGTAGGTGACTGTAGATGATTGCTGGTGTTTGTAGGTGATTGCTTGTGTTTGTAGGTGTAGGTGATTGCTAGTGTGTAAGTGATTGCTGGTGTTTTTAGGTGACTGTAGGTGACTGCTGGTGTTTGTTGGTCATTGCTTGTGTTTCTAGGTGACTGTAGCTGATTGCTGGTGTTCGTAGGTGATTGCTGGTGTTTTTAAGTGACTGTAGGTGATTGCTGGTGTTTGTAGGTGATTGCTGGTGTTTGTAGGTGACTGTAGGTGATTTCTAATGTTTGTAGGTGACTGTAGGAGATTGCTGGTGTTTGTAGGTGATTGCTGGTGTTTGTAGGTGACTGTAGGTGATTGCTGGTGTTTGTAGGTGACTGCTGGTGTTTGTATGTGACTGTAGGTGATTGCTGGGGTTTGTAGGTGATTGCTGGTGTTAGTAGGTGACTGCAAGTGATTGCTGGTAATTTTTGGTGTCAGTAAGTGTTTGTAGGTGACTGTAGGTGATTGCTGGTGTTTGTAGGTGACTGCAAGTGATTGCTGGTGTTTGTAGGTGACTGCTGGTGTTTGTAGGTGACTGCTGGTGTTAGTAGGTGACTGCTGGTGGTTGTAGGTGACTGCTGGTGTTAGTAAGTGACTGTAGGTGACTGCTGGTGATTGTAGGTGACTGTTGGTGATTGTAGGTTACTGTAGGTGATTGCTGGTGTTTGTAGGTGACTGCAAGTGATTGCTGGTGTTTGAATGTGACTGCAAGTGATTGCTGGTGTTTGCATGTGACTGCAAGTGATTGCTGGTGTTTGTAGGCTATTGTTGGTGTTTGTATGTGACTGTTGGTGACTACTGGTGTTTGTAGGTGACTGCTGGTGTTTGTAGGTGACTGCTGGTGTTAATAGGTGATTGCTGGTGGTTGTAGTTGACTGCTGGTGTTAGTAGGTGACTGTAGGTGATTGCTGGTGTTTGTAGGTGACTGTAGGTGATCGCTGGTGTTTGTAGGTGACTGCTGGTAATTGTAGGTAACTTCTGGTAATTGGTGGTGATTGCTGGTGTTAGTAGGTGACTGCAAGTGATTGCTGGTAATTTCTGGTGTCAGTAAGTGCTTGTAGGTGACTGTAGGTGATTGCTGGTGTTTGTAGGTGACTGCAAGTGATTGCTGGTGTTTGTAGGTGACTGCTGGTGTTAATAGGTGACTGCTGATGGTTGTAGGTGAATGCTGGTGTTAGTAGGTGACTGTTGGTGACTACTGGTGTTGGTAGGTGACTGCTGGTGATTGTAGGTGACTGCTGGTGATTGTAGGTGACTGTAGGTTACTTCTGGTGTTTGTAGGTGGCTGTAGGTGACTGCTGGTGTTTGTAGGTGACTGCTGGTGTTAATAGGTGACTAGGTGTTTGCTGGTGTTTGTAAGTGACTGTAAATGATTGCTGATGTTTGTAGGTGACTGCCGGTGTTTGTAGGTGACTGTAGGTGTTTGCTGGTGTTGTGTGTTACTGGGGTATTTGTTTGTGCATTATGTCTTACTATAATTATATATTTTTAATTTTTAGTCATTTTCAAACAGAAAACCAGTTGGTAATGCATAAGTGCAGAAGCACCAGAGCAATCACTTTGTATAATTCAAATTATACTATCACAGTATATTTAAAATTTTTAATGCAGATATGATAAAATATCCTAGCTGATTAAAGCTTTACAAAGAACCTCTGGTACAATGGCTAAATTAATATAGAAGTTAAATGTAATTCGGAAAATACTTCAACGTGAGAGAAAACAAGACAAAAGAACAGATGCAAGAGTGCTTTTTTTTTTTATATAACAGGGTCCTGCACAAGGGATGACAAATAGGTGTGTGCTGTGCTAATGGGTACAGAACATACATTAATGGAATAGTGCTAATGAGTAGACCATTCATTAATGGAATTGTATTAATGACTTCAGAAGAGTAACGATTATTAGGAAATAAGTGTTCAGTGATGTGGTGCAGTTATGTGGGGGTACTCCGCCACATCTCCCCCTTCTTCCAGATTGAGTTCTTCATCCGTTTCAGTAGTAGTCCAGGACTGCCTAGACATTGCATCAGCAACATTGTTAGCATGACCAGAAATATGAACAATGTCAAAGCTTTTCTCAGTCAACTTGATCTTCCATCTAATCAGTCTAGCACTTAGGAGGTTGCCACCAAAAATATGT
>WLWI01002250.1_pt1 | contig 16691 bp, 9 predicted proteins | sample 6701501 | NCBI WGS metagenome assembly WLWI01 (sample SAMN12718690, study PRJNA515312) | sponge metagenome | isolation source: marine sponge | host: Mycale hentscheli | place: New Zealand: South Island, Marlborough, Capsize Point | collected 2014-11-01
GAGGGTCAAAGTACAAAATGACATACGTACGTCCAAACATATATACAAATAAATAAATAAACATCCCCGATTTTTTCATTTTTACCCCTGTAAGTGTCTCGCTCGCTACGCTCGCTCGCCAATAATAAGTTTATAAATGATACAGTAATAGGCAGTTTATATTCTTGTAATATAAAACGTAAACTAGTAAAGATACTTTAAGTTCAAGTGTTCTTGAATTAATAAATAAATAAATACATTGACACTGGAACATATTGGGAACTCTTAATACTCTACACCTCTAGTATTTAAATATCAAAAGTAAATTAATGGAGGTATTATATTGCTAACCTTGACGTCACAAATGACTACGTTTTCAAAACCTCTCACATCTGGATAGTACAGGAGCGTGCCAACACGATAATGAAGAAACCAAAGGACATTGGTTAGGTCTAATAAATCAATATTTAAACTTTCTGCAATTTTACTGCATTCTTTAAGTGTCATTGTGCGCTTTCCTTTTGATCGCAGAACAATGCTGAACATCAACCAGGAGCAAGGAATGTGAACTTTACCTAGATTCTTCTTAATGCAGTTCTCAAAAGTTTCTCTTGCTGTGTTGATTTCCTCTACAGTTCCTTTCTTGTTGTCCAGTGCTAATGTCAGGAATTCTTCTGAGGCATACTCGACAATGTCTTGGTGGTAAAATTCCGTCTGCTCAATTTTCTTTCTAAGAATCTGATCTCGTTTTTTTAATTCTGACAGAGACACTTCATCTCTAAATGTTCCCACAAACATAGCTTTAGTAACTATGTTAGCTTTGTCCAAGTCAGTATTAGATTCTCGATTTGAGGTCAATTTGTCACTCATATTCTTCATGCATGCTATACTAGCTAGAGTTTGAAAGGTGACTTCTTCCAGAGTTACTATAGAGTCTTCTTCCTCAGTAGAAACTCCATCTTCATTGGTGCAATACATTTTAAACACACAGTCCCAAGAATCAGTGAGTCGACTGAAAATAAGATGTAAAGATGCCCCCATTAGAAATCGAGACATGAGGTCCAGAAATTCAGTTTGGCCTCCATGATCAGTTGTTATCAAGTATATAGTGTCTTTCAGTAAATACTTTACTTTCTCTTCATTGTGTTCTGCTGCAGCTTCAATATAAGCAGGATAAATTTCAGCTACATTGATGACATGTGATTCTTTTAACTTGTCCTCATCGTCAGAAGTTGCTGATGTCTTAGCCGGTGTTCTTATATCTTCTACAGTTGTATTTAAAGACACTTCCATAGTACCATTTGAAGATTGGGCATCCATAACTTCTTCAGTTGCTGACACATCTAGTTTGATTTGGAATTTCGGTTTAGTCTCTGCAAAAAATGATCAATCAAATTCAATTATTATTCCATTCAATTTTTTAAACATAATGAGTGTATTTTTAACTGTAACAGTAAATTTTGATGAGTTTATCGGCTTTCATTTAACTTAGTTCATTTATGCTAAATTACTATTATCTGTTGTTATATTAAGTTATAACATTTCAGAATTTTAACCCATCATTATAACTTAAGCATAATAATTAAAAATGTATTATACTTATACTGCATTATTTATTGTCTATTACTATTTCTTGTGCTCATCAAGTTGTTATCCAAGTATGATGCATTACCAAGTCCATATAAAGAAACTATTATTGGTAAAAGTAAATTGCTGATGTCATATTCATATTAATAATGGTAAAATTAAACTTTAAATAATATTCATAGTGAAGAACTTGAATTAAATAATTCAAAACACTAATAATAAAGAAAGAAATAAATCCAATAAATAGATTCCCCATCAACTTAAATGCGCATATCATAATAGGTGGACTATTATTAACGAACAAATCCAACTCAATGATATTATTTGACTGTGATCAAGAGAAATGTGTTCTGCTAACAATCAAAACTTTAATTAAATTTGCAGCTACGAATGATAAAATTTAGGTGTTTATTAAAGCCTGCAGCTTTATTAAAGTTTTGTACAAGTTCTACTTACTTTCTACAGCTTCTTGTATAACCTCATTAAGAATTGAAGTTTCACCAACAATGTCCTTCTTGGTCCATTGTCCCTGCTGTGCAAATCCAAATGACTTACTGATACTCTGAATGAATAGCTGCCTTCTCTCAGCTACTCCAGTGCTTGGTTCATTAATTTTCATGTTAGATTGATCAATGTTTATAAAATCTCCAAGTAGTCGATGTAGAGTTGAACTTTTACCAGATCTTGGAAGACCAACAAAATTCATTCGTCCTACACATAGGTCCACACATGTCTGTTTTTGTATGGCTTCTTGACAGGCTTTCAGGATTTCTTTATCTAGGTATTTATTTAATACAATGCTTTAATGCTAGTCCCGGATTCGTGATAGGTGAAACATAAGGGTTACAGATGTGTAATATTTGGATCATAAATTGGCTTACATTTGTCAGAAGCAAAACAGAATAATAACAAAAAACAAGTTCTCCCTGAATTGATCATATTCTATTGACAAGCAGACAGACATGTATACCATTTAACTGACTCCAACAAGCAGATAAAAAAGCAAACAGATAAACAAATGTGACCGTCTACAGGAAAATCGGGCACAACGCGGCCCCGACCAAAAAATTTTTTTTTGCACTTACACACTCCTAGGCAAGCAGATATTAAGCTCTCCAAGTTTTATCACCGTAGCTTTAGCCATTCCCGCTATATATCACCTAACCGTTCCCTTCGTTAGGGCTTATTTAATACATTTTTAAGAACTAAATCGATCGTTTTGCGACGTTTACGCATGCAATGTTGTGCCCGATTTTCCCATAGACGGTCACAAATAGACAAGCAGACAGAATTGCTTACAAATAAACTGACTAACAGACAAGAAGACAAAGCAGCAAACAGAAAATCAAATAGATAAACTCAAAGACACACACTAAAGAAGTGATTACCCAAATGCTAAAAACCGAGATTTTAATAAGTTGTACAATAATGCTGTGGCTTCATCTGCACCTTCTTTATATTTGTAGTAGTTATGCTATTATTATATAATACTTGGCATTTCAAATTTTTACCGTCAACTAAAAACAAGACGTATCTAGTACTAATTATTACCACAAACAAACAGAAAAGGTAAAGATATTAATCCAAAAAATCTCAAACCTTAGCATTTGTATTTATGATTACCTCATTGACAGTTTATAAAGAAAAAAAAATCAAATACATTGTATCGAAAAATATCTTAAACAATGCCACCTGCTTTGCAGTTGTTATTTATATTAATGTGTATGTAATTAGAACAATAGTATCTTTCTGAACAGAATCATCTGATTAAATCTTAACTACATATTGCGTATATATATTGTTGAAAATATCATCAGTTTCAACAATGTGATATGAAAGTATATGCGATGCATTCAAAATGAGCAAAAAGACTAAAATGAATCATTTTGAAACTCATTCTATGACAAATACTCAATCCAGTAACATTATTTTATCAATTCGATTTAACCAATCCATATAATTAACATTTTAATCTGCAATCTTACTCTTTAGTAATTTCTTTTCTGTTAGTCTATCTTTATCTCTCAATTCTGAAGAATGAATGATTTCTGATGCATTCCATTTGGTAGAAGTTGTTGAAAGTTGTACTTTTTCTATAAATTCAAACAAATTATGTGTAACTAAATACTATAAATACAGTTTGTACTACTAATTTACATAGTTGCCAAGTGTACCTGAACATCCGGTACAATACCGGAATTATCAGGTCTGTAATGTACCGCACCTAAATTGTAATTAGCTATCAAAATAACATATCACTCGTAGAATACATATTAATAATTAAATTGAATTATTTTTTTTATTTTCGTAAAACTTACTTAATCTTAATATTGTAGTATCTGAGAGCCTGTGATTGTGTTGATCACGCCCTCCAAACATTACTATTTCAGTGAGCACAGAAGAAATGACAAAAGTAGCAGCACAGTGACGTAGTCTAGGCTGTGACAAGAAGGTCATCTAAAGTACAAAATATTGAACAATAATCAAGACATGCAAATTTTAACATTATGATTTCTAGAATAATCAAATACACTTGAAACATGTATTGCTTGAATATTTTGATCATAATATAATTACAAAAACAATTCAATTTCAATATATCTGAGATGTCAAATAGTCTCTATATTTTTTCTTCTCAAAAGGTTGTTAAAAAGAAGTTTTACTGAAGTCTTGCAATTTTAGTCATGATTTCTAGAATATTATAATTAAATACAATACAAACATTTTTTTGCATGAATATTGAGATCAATTTATTTATTTACAAAATACATTTTAACTTTGATATAATTATCTGCGATGGCTAATGGTCTTTTTTGTATCTCTTTTTGCATGAGAATACCACACAATAATGTTCTTGTTTGTATTCAATTTGTCAAAAAATTTCGTTCCTCATTCAATGATTCAGTCAGTCTCAGCTGAATTAGTAATAATTGACTCCTGAAGAGGACTTTGGCAAGAAGTCGAAATGTTGGGTTAAGTTTTAATTAACAATATTATGGCTGTTAGAATGAGAAAATTTGCTATTTTCATACCTCTTATAATGGTTTATTTGTTGACACGAAATATAACTCTGCATATGTGACCGTCTACAGGAAAATCGGGCACAACGCGGCCCCGACGAAACATTTTTTTTTTGCACTCATGCACTCCTCGGCAAGCAGATATTAATTAAGCTCTCCAAGTTTTATCGCCATAGCTTTAGCCATTCCCGCTATTTATCACCTAACCGTTCCCTTCGTTAGGCTTATTTAATACAATTTTAAGAACTAAATCGATCTTTTTGCGACGTCTACGCATGCCGTGTTGTGCCCGATTTTCGATTTTCCCGTAGACGGTCACATATGTACTTTAACATGTATTGCTGATAATTAGTGAAGTTTTTTTCTAAAGGTAACCAGATAATTTTTAGTAGATGTGAGAGTATTAACATTACTATTATCTTATACAAATCATTTGTTAGTTTGTTGCATTTACTTTTACTTTATAAATATATCATTTGTAATTAAAGTACATTCTGTTTTAATAAAATCTAAAATAGAAGAAGTTTATCGCAATAGCTGCAATGGCTTCATTTATTTTGTTATTTCACATGTTATAATAATTACCAAAATTGTTATAAATCTAAATATTAAAACAATCTGGTCTGAATATTTCTTGATTAAACTGAAAATATCATTATGCTATAAGCTGTTACTTTAGCTTTAATATGATGCATTTACGTATCCCGTGAAGTATTAATAATTAAAATTTTCTAAATATTTAAATCATCTTAATTGAAGTTATTGAAATAAGTGATCACCTATAGATATGGGCATATCTCTAAACGCCTTATGGTCTTAGAAACTGTTCATAGCTAAAAGATCTGGTGCTCTGAGCTATACAACTAGTGTTAGTATGTGTGGACATTCTATCATGAATGTTTAGTGTATGTCATTTATTTAGCGCAAGTATATTAGCAATGAGTCACTAGTTGTCTCTTGCACTTTTTAGTAATAATGCTCATAGACTCCAACTCTAACAGATTTAAAATTTCCTTTTCCCAGAACGTTCACTGTTTTGTCCGTGAATAATGTCAGCTAGATGATATTAGATCATTGTGGAGATTTTGCTATTTTTATTCTAGAATAATATTCATTTATATTATACTAGTGTTGTGCTTGAGCACAAATGGTGAGCCTAAAACTACACAATTGTGGTATGTTTGATTTTATCTTCTAACGCTCAAAGCTACTAAAAATATGGTCGAGTTTTTAAATTACGTTTATACGGAAAGGCACTTCAATGCCATAGAAACCCCTCCCCTCAACTGTTTGAATTGAAAAAAAAATTAAAAGTTATCTTGAGCTAAGTAGTAGCTAAAACGCACAATACTTGCACACAACTGAACATACCTACGCAAGACTTACCTTCGTGGTTCTAGTGGAGTTTTCAAGTAAATGCTGTTACGTATAGCTATAAATATGACAAACATTGACTCACTGCCACCACAAACTCGAATAGAAATAGAATTCCGGCATGTTTTCAAGTTTTAACAGCACCCGCAAAAGAATTCAAAACGATAAACAATTCAATTTCTGGGGTGATACGGGTAATGATCGCTAAACCTGAGGATTCTGTTTAGTGAAGTTTGGGAAGGGGTCAACCACCGAACTAACACAAAAATACGTGAAGGTCAAAGTACAAATGACATACACATGTACAAACCCACATATATACAAACAAATATCCCCTATTTTTAATTGAGTTACCCCTGATAGTGTCTCGCTCACTTCGCTCGCTCGTCAATTATACATTAATATTGATAGAACAAAACCTCACTCATTTCCTTGCAATAATGTGGTATAATGAGAGCAACAATACAATTGGTAAAGGTTTGAAATGTTCGTAGCAGAAAAAGATAGAAAAAGATTATTTTCACTTATAGTAGCATATTCCCCATCTATTAATTTATCTAATCTTTAAAATGGCCAGATCCTGAAGCTATCTTGACAATAAAAAAGTCTATGAATACTCCAAGGTGTCACGAAGGATTAAACTATTTTGATTCAGTTTTTATGGTTTTCAGCACATAATATTTATTATATTGATGATCAAACAAGTTCAAAAGAAACAATTAAGGTAAATAGATCTATTATGTATAAAAATTTATATGTTCGAAATCTGACTGATGATTATAGTCATGATGGTGTAAAATATGAATCCTTCTTACATCTAAGTATTTGACTATCTCAGTTTGATGCATAACATAATAATTATGTCATAAATATAATTGAGTAAAACATTTAATCAATATTGATTATATCTAGTAAAACATATTTAATGTTGTAATTAATTAAAATATGCAGAATGCTGCAGTGGTTGATTGTTATCACAAGTCAATAATTGTAAGTAAGTAACTAGCATAATGTCTGAATAAAAGAATACTTATAATTAAATATGTAATGCAATAAAGTCCTAATTATTATATACTTCGAAGACTGTAACTTATTTACCTCATTTATATATTCGAAAAAATAAATTAAACAGTTGACTTCTATAAGTATATTATTCCACAATTGGTTGAATTATTTCAACTGAACTATAATTATAAAATATACCTGTTGCCAACTTTGTGCTTGTATATCGAGACACCAAACATCACTTAAAGCCTTGCTGCCATCATGACCACCAATTACTAACAACTGTGGGTTGTTGGTATTATAATCTAGATAAACAGCTGCATGAAGACTTCTAGGAGATGGTTGTGGGGCTCCATCAGGATACACAAGTTTGGTAAACACCTAGAAAATAGTGAAACAAAATATACCAAATAATCATAAATGCTTTAAATTTAACACCATCCGACTGAAGTTGTTGTGTATCTATGTGTGCTTTGCCTAACGTATTAATGTTTAAAGTATTTCCACAATTACCAACCAAGAATATAGTTAGTGAAATCAATGTTCTATTATTATGAAGTAGTCAACTACAGAATTAACATGAGCTTTACCTGTCATTCATGTGTTTATAAAATATTCTATCATACATAATTAAATTTAAAACAAATAAATAAAACATATAATGTCTCAGTAATGCAGCAGCAGATTTTAGATTTGTGAGAGGGGCTCTTTTTAAGAAGGGAAGAAATAGCTACAGCTTTGGTTCCTGTACGTAAGAAGGATGGGTCGATCAGGATTTGCGTTGACTTTTGGGAGCACCGAAGGACCCCACTCAGGAGGTTCTACGGACAGATAAATGTTATAATGCATTTCCTACAAGATTATATTCTAATATTTATCTGTATAGTAATTAGCATTATAATGTGACTCTCCAGAACTAAATGGAGGAAATGCTAAAATCAGGAAATTAAAAAAAAACAAAAACTTAAAACAAACTAAATATGGAGAAGTTTTATTTATAAAATATAGAAAAGGATCAAACAGTCTAGAATTTGGCCAATTATGCTCATATTATGCTCATTTACAGAGCTCAACGATCACCTTAACCCCATTCACAATTATAATAATCTCACTACCCATGACTAAACTGAATCCTGGTATGGCCATTGTTGATATGTAAGTTGTTGATCTGCATCCTGATGGGCAACAGTGCTGGATCTGACAGTGTTTATTTCCTAAAGTAGGCTGTATTGAAACCTTTAAATAGAATTACCTCTATAGAGGGTATTTTGTAAACTCAAAAATTCATTTTATAAAGTCCCAAAGACAGTCTGTTGAAGACTACATCAAATTCCTATTGTTATAGTACAAAAAAAATGCTTATATTTTTGCCAAAAACTTACTACCTCACTAAACTTATAGACTAATCATGCTAGCAAAAGCTAGTTTTTATGAAATCACGTATTATGCTCAAAATTATGCCAGCACAATTTACCAACCCCTAGTGAATAGGTACATATAATCATGAAAAAAATGTAATTGATTTATGATTAATAAGGAAAATACAAAGACTTTTTAGCTAATGGTGAAAATAGTTTTCTATAATTGTCAAATTCAACCATAAAGAAAATTATTGAATGAACAACAACCACCTAATAATAATATTCCTTCCAGAATCAATAATTGCTATACTTGTTGCTTTGGTATACTATGAAATTGGTCTGCCATATCATTTGGACAAATAGTCAAAATTCGGACTCAGCATATCAATAAGTAGAGATGCATTCGTTAGAAAATATTTATTATTGGAGTATGAGGAAAATCATTGACGACAATAAGTGAATGTTATTGTAATTGTATTTCCAGTTACAGGTAAGAAATACAGTTGCTAAATAAAATGAGGGCTCATTCTGCTTGCTTCATTTTTTTGATGGCAGCAATCTAGCTATTAACTTATCCTTTCTTGAACACTTGATCCACTACAACTACTTCATAGTACATGTTAATCACCAGTCTTGTTTGGAAATTAACACATCACATCCTCAGCGTCAATTAAGTATAAACAATTAACAATAGTTCACTACTAGTTCATAACATGAATTCTACATATCAGTGAGTAAATGCAATTCAAAACTAAAGTTAATTCTTCACAATATTTTCTAATAGTAAAGTATTCCAACACATTTCATGTAATTTAAATATTTCATACATATATGCATGTAAATGAGGAGCTAATGCTATAATAAAATATATACATATAATATTTTAGTATAACAATTGTAAAGTTTGAGTCCTATATATAAAGTAACTTATGTTATAGTGCGAAAACCGTGAAAGTATAGACTAGTTACAAAATGTATTTCTTTAATAATTAAGTGTATTTTGTATGCTTGCCACATTAAACAATTCTTACCATCTGTGTCAAGTCTATGAGGTATGTATCATTGTGTCTACTAGTATCATCATGTCCACCAAACAAGACTGCATGAGTAGGACTAATACAGGTGAGAGTAAAAGTAGCTCTTGGAGAAGGTCGAGTTCCAGTAATTAAGGGAGAAGACCATGTATCTAATTAGAAATAATAAAATTTTTGTACTAATGGATGAACTAACAATTCGTAAACAAATTATCTGAATTTTTTTAAGACTGGACTTAGAGAAACTAAGATCCTTCGTGAAAAAATGTATTTTATATTAACTGCTTCCCATATGGTTTGCTTGACTGTAACTAATTTGGAGGTGTAAACACACACATGCACACACACAGATGTAATCTTAGCAAAACTTGTTGTAGGGTCAGTAATGGTAATAAACGTTGATTTAATTCACATATTAAAGGAATAGGAATAATATAATCCTAAAATAGTGTAGACACAAACTAATTAAAGTGAATACTAAACAAGTTATTAGCTTTAGTTATAATATCATAAACACTATTTATATTCTGAGCTGAATGGTTACTCTATTTTTGCAATTGAGAACTCCCACCTTCTTTTTGCATTATAATTCAGCCGGTAACTTTCAAAACTCACATGGTATAATTCTCACACAATCTGATCACAAAAATGAAATGTTGGATTTCAAAGGCTTATACAAGCTCTTTGTGATGTAATTTAAATTTACACTTCTCAAGTTAAATAAGTAACCTCAAATAGCTATTACAATTTTAGATTCATTTTTTAAATGAAGATACTCATAATTATTGATCCTCTATCAATAGCACCTGCAACATCACAAAGGGCAAGTTCTATACTTGAAAACATACTAATTGAAGTGATAAAAAAAAGTTTTATCATTCATGCTCACAAAGAATTACTGATGAACTAGACATAATCAAAATAGAAAAATAATTTCAGGTACATATAATGACACATTGTAAAGTTGCAAGTGTACGCTTGTCTGATATTTTTATTTCGTGTAATTTTCTCAGACAAACACAAATTTCATGCTTTAATGTTTTCCTATAGTAGTGCAAAAGACATAAAAAATTCCCTTTTTATCCAACCACATAGTTTCACCTCCTCTTCCCTCTTCCACTATTTAGCAGACTCTACTCTTAGCTATTTCGGTAGGTAAATTATAAAGCACTTATTGTAATGAACTCATCATTGAATTTCATATGTAGCAAGTCAAGCCAGCTAGTTTACTTTGCTCTATTTTATTAAGTAAGATTTCCACATGTCACAATCTATGATCTAGTGAAACAAGATGTCCTATGTACCACCATATTATATTTATACTTTTACACAATATCTGAATGTTATTCAAGTTTTACTTATGAGTGTCTTACTCACTTCACTCAATTCCACATGTGTAATAAATATAACACAAGCAAATTGAATTTTATTAATACTACCTAAACAAATTGAGTATCCAATTAAACTAATTGAACCGTAATGTATTGTTCTTATTTACATGTGTAATTTAAGAGTATTTAAAAGTATTGACACAATTGAGACATGATTCTATACTAACTTTGCTTACATTTTTACTATAATTTCTCATGGATAAAACACATGTTAGTTATTTTATCAAACTATTAAACACACAATTATTCATGAATAGGCTAATCTATGTTGTAGCACATTATTTCATTAAAATATTTTATGCCACTTTAATTAAAATATTAATACATACTATAGTAAAATTAAGTGGAAATAACCATGTCCGTTACTATAACTATAGCTAATAACTATAAAAATACATTATTATTTCAGAAAATATATGTAACACATACTTACCATCTAATCTGTAATACTATTAATATACTTAATATGATTATTACTTACTTTGTGAAATATTATACACATGAATCTCATTTGTCCAGCCACGATTATCTTGATATCGTTTATCCTTAGTTAGTAGTGATCCAGACTGCAGTTCACCTAATGGTACGCCATAGCCGCCAATGACAATTAATGTATTATTATGATGTATCATTAGACACGAATATTTCCTCATGGGTCCACTATCATGCTGTGTTGAGAGTTGCGACCATGTCATAGATCTTGTGTCTAGCTGATGTAATGAAGCATAGAATGATGTATCATCACGACCACCAAACAAGTAGAGAATATGATCTGAATAAGATGTTGCACAGCCAAGTATTCCAGGAGGTGGAGTACCAGTTGTAGCAAGTTCTTTCCAGGATTCTGTAGAGCACTCATAGATTTGAACTACCTTCTTCAGTTGTTTTTTATTGTCATTAAAGTTGTCAACATAACCTCCATGAATGTAGAGTTGGTCAGTACTTACTGAGGCATTAGCAAACACTCGAGGTGAAGGTTCATAATGACTTAGAGGCTGATCTAAAAAATAAAATCATTAGTGTAATAATAGAATATACATTTACATTGCACACAAAATAGTAATATTTACAATAAATAATATATTTAATTACTTCATAACATTATTATTTTGTTAATGTTTCTAATATACTTTTGATCTTTGATTGGCATTACATTTAAAATTTATTACTATTGATAATTATCCAGCATCTTGATGATACTAATATCTCCTAAAAGTACTCAGTTTGTCTCAAAGTTCACTGGCATCAGTTGTCAAACAAGTAGTCATTTTCTTAATGCAGCCAGTAACCACAAAGTACAAGAGAAGCTGTCAAAACAAACAATTGCATGCAGATTAAGAGTTGTTAAAACAATTCTACTTGTACTACTTTATGAATTCCAATAAAACATATAATTTAAATTTGTGCCTGTTTTCAACTGAATATTTAGTATTTGCAATAATGTTTGTTTATTATAACATCAGTGAATAATACACATTCTATTAATTATGTTTCAGTGAAGATGTTGGAAATGCAATGAAATAAGGGAGTATAGCTTGAATTAGGTTAAAATAATTCTTAATATTTACTGGAGAAGGAGATAAAATAGAACAGAAAATAGAGAACTACAAATTTTTAGTGAGAGAAGTATGAAAAAAATGGACAAGTAAAATTTTCTCGAAACACGAGTGATATTAATTAAAATCGCAGTCATCAAAAATTTATTCCATCCTGACTCCACCTACTGTTATACTTTACATTCATTTGTTAGATAAGCATTGCCCAGAAATATATTGCTTATTGGATAAAAGTTCTACTAGGTTATGGTCAGACTAATCAGATCATTGTTTCAGTTTTTATGGTTTTCCATATGTCTACATTTAACAATGTATTCTCAACAAATTCAATAGATATGAAACATCTTTATATTTGAACTATTGTGAATATTTATATCTCAATAGAAATAATATATAAAAACAGAAGAGTTGTTAACCTAATAATTGATGTCTATCAAGTGGTTAATTGAGGTTGACTGCATTTTAACATCACACTGGATAGAGGTTAAATTACCTTCATTATAGGGGCCAGGATTGGCTTCTACATCTCCACATAGTAATAATAGTTTAAGTTTTAGTGAAGTAGTTCTGGAATGAATTTCTTTTAAGATATTTATTGAACTATTCCAAATGGACCAGATCAATGGGAGAAACTGCATTTCTTCTTTGCCATTTGCCTTTGGTTGTTTTATTTTAGAACATACTTTATTCGAGTTAGTTTTTGTTTTCCTTCTGAAAATCCAGATCATTGTGATGGCTATTAACAGATATTGAGTGTTAGAGAAACATTGAGGTTGATTGATATATGAACAACGAGTCTCCCAGAGCGTTGATCTGTATAGTCTTCTGCTGGTATTTTCCCAGTGTGCAGCTGGACAGCGATGGCGACCCATTGCAGAAGCTATAGATAAAATACACAAATTACTATAAAAACTTGCCAATTTTAGATAAATAATTAATTTCGTCAACATTATTCTAACAATGGCAAAATCATTAGTAAAAAGTCAATATTCAGATTATGTTGATAACATTTATTGGCGAGCGAGCGTAGCGAGCGAGACACTTACAGGGGTAAAAATGAAAAAATCGGGGATGTTTGTTTATTTGTATATATGTATGGACGTACGTATGTCATTTTGTACTTTGACCCTCGTGTTTTTGTGTTAGTTATGTATTCGACCCCGTCCCAAATTGCACTAAACAGAATCCTCTGGTTTATCGATCAGTACCCGTATCACCCTAGAAATTGAATTGTTTACCGTTAATGGACTTCCATTTCTATTCGAGTTAGTGGCGGTGGTAAGTCAATGCACTCTTTGTCATGGTTACAAGCCGTGCGCAACAGTATTTACTTGAAAATACATTGTCCACTAGACTACCCCGAAGGTAAGTCTGTGTAGGTGCATGTCCAGTTGTGTCAAAGCATTGGGTGTTACAACCACTACTTAGCTAAAGAATATCACAAAGAAAACTTTTAAATAACGTGTATTGTTTTGTTGTTGTTTTTCCCTTCAATTCAAGCAGTTGCAGAGAGTTGTTACTATGGCACTGAAATCGCTTGACTGTGTATGCGAAATTTAAAAACTGGACCTTATTTTCAGTAGCTTCAGTGTTAGAATCATTCATATAAAATAGTATAGTCTTTAGGCTCGCTCGCCATTTGTGCTCAAGCACATCACTAGTTTATTTGTATATGTATGGACGTATGTATGTCATTATGTACTTTGACCCTCGCATTTATGTGTTAGTTATGTGGTCGACCCCGTCCCAAATTGCACTAAACAGAATCCTCTGGTTTATCGTTTAGTACCCGTATCACCCTATAAATTGTTGCCGTGCGCAACAGTATTTACTTGAAAATACATTGTCCACTAGACTACTGCGAAGGTAAGTCTGTGTAGGTGCATGTCTAGTTGTTGTCAAAGCATTGTGTGTTACAACCAAGAATATCACAAAGAAAACTTTTAAATAACGTGTATTGTTTTGTTGTTGTTTTTCTCCTTCAATTCAAGCAGTTGCAGAGAGTTGTTACCATGGCACTGAAATCCCTTTACCGTGTATGCGAAATTTAAAAACTGGACCTTATTTTCATTAGCTTCAGTGTTAGAAGTCAAAATCATTCATATAAAAATAGTATAGTCTTTAGGCTCGCTCGCCATTTGTGCTCAAGCACATACTAGTTTAACAGCATCTTTAAAGCTATCACCAGTTCAGTAATTTGATTAATTTTTTATTTAATTCAATGAGAAGTTTGATTAAAAAATTTCCTAATGTAACAAACTACCTTACAGAAATAAATTCAATCATAGTATCATCCTAGCCAAGCATAAGCAGCTGCTACCCTCAAAGTTCAGAAGCAGCTGTCTAAACTAATAATTGCTGCAGTCAACCTCAAGACAAGTGCTACTATAAACTATTTCATTATTAGTATTTATGAATTCCTTAATAATACTCTTGTCAAATATTGTACATGCAATCAATAGAATATTTAGTATTCACTGTAACTCATAAAATAAGGAATACACAACAGGTTAAACATGCTGATGTATTTGTTGGAAAAGTAAATACTCAAACAGCTTGTAAGTAATTTAGAAATACATTATATTGATAAGTTGTAACTGACATTTAAGAGTTTAGGATAACATAAAAAAAATAAACACAAGCCTATAAAATATTATTAAATATTAGGTGGACACAATCGAGAGTAGACGGTGGGTGGATGCAAGTTAATTAAATATTCATTTGGTACCGGGGAGGAGAGGAGTAAGTAGGTGGATACAAGTTAATTAAACATTCATTTAGTAGAGGGAGGAGAGGAGTGAGTAGGTGGATGCAAGTTAATTAAACATTCATTTAGTAGAGGGAGGAGAGGAGTGAGTAGTTGGGTGCAAGTTAATTAAACATTCATTTAGTAGAGGGAGGAGAGGAGTGAGTAGGTGGGTGCAAGTTAATTAAACATTCATTTAGTAGAGGGAAGAGAGGAGTGAGTAGGTGGATGCAAGTTAATTAAACATTCATTTAGTAGAGGGAGGAGAGGAGTGAGTAAGAGGATGCAAGTTAATTAAACATGCATTTAGTAGAGGGGAGGAAAGGAGTGAGTAGGTGGATGCAAGTTAATTAAATATTCATTTAGTAGAGGAGAGGAGAGGAGTGAGTAGGTGGATGCAAGTTAACTAAATATTCATTTAGTAGAGGGAAGAGAGGAGTGAGTAGGTGGATGCAAGTTAATTAAATATTCATTTAGTAGAGGGAAGAGAGGAGTGAGTAGGTCTCCACTAGCATAAAAAAAAATGTATAATGATATTCATGAATAGCTCATCCGATTGGAAACACTCAAGTGTAAAAAAGAGAAGTTTTGTTCCTTAGGTCAGTTAATAAGCTAGAATCTCATGAAGCATCAAGCTAGTTGAAGTGTGCAGTGATCACTGTCAAGCTAATAATGTGACATTAGTGTCATTCATAAATAAATAATATATCATATACTCTGTGGAATTTTTCACAGAGTAAATATTGTTTATAATTGTTGGGCCCACGTACTCATATTTACAGGCATGCGCAAAGTACTATTTCACGACATACTTCAGTATCGAACATAAACTCACGAACTTTAAATTATGTATCATTAATATCTTTATTTTCATTGGTTGTTAAATATTTGCCGACGGCAGTGCTGGCTACCTATAAGAAGGAGCCAGCGTTGTCAAGTCGTTGGATTTTGTTATAATAATAGTGTACAGTGTGTATATGAGTTTTTAAATAACAATTTATACACCTACATCATTTCAACAAACATTATCCCTGGTGGCGGCACTACCAGTTGGACTACGAGGATAAGGGAAAGTCATTCTTGTGGCCCAACAATAATGTGTAAAATTTTTGCCTTAAACAAATATATTATGAATTTTATTTGAAGATAAGCAACTTCCTTCATACTTTGCAATTATATTGTTACTTTCGTATTGTCCTGAGATGATAGAATCCAATATGAACTCACTGAAATTAATTCTGTTTGTTTGCATTAAAGTACAAATATGAAGTTTACGTACTAAAAAATAATGAATACATAAATATTACTTTATTATTAGCAAGCAAGCAAAGCATCCGATTTACTGTCAGGGATTCTTTGTTTGTTTAGTTGTGTACATCGTACCAAACACCATAAACTGAATATTATTGCTAATATTTTTAATCATATCATCCAAAGAAATTTAATTTTTCACCCATTGGAATTAGATTTTTTATGAATTTTGTAGAAGCAATTATGTCTTAAAAGCTATATAAACACTCTCCGAACAAAATAAGAAAACAAAAAAGCAAGCTGGAGTCATAATTAAGGTTTAAATGAATTGAATTTCCAATTTCTATGTTCATTTTTAAAAAATGCAGGAAATTTCTTACATACACT
>WLWI01002251.1_pt1 | contig 16683 bp, 10 predicted proteins | sample 6701501 | NCBI WGS metagenome assembly WLWI01 (sample SAMN12718690, study PRJNA515312) | sponge metagenome | isolation source: marine sponge | host: Mycale hentscheli | place: New Zealand: South Island, Marlborough, Capsize Point | collected 2014-11-01
CCTGAATTGGGTAAACCAAACTCAACTAGCAGAAAAACTGGGTGTTACCAAGAAAACAATCAACAGGGTGCTTTGGAAAGCAAAAGACCTGAAGCAGAAGTTTCTCTACTCACCTGCTAATCTCAAACGCAATCGTCCTATTCATTATGCCATTGAAGAGAAAGTGGTTGCTTTTGTTACCCTCTTACGCAACAGACCAAAGCCTATTCCTGTTTCCTGCCTCACCAAAAAGCTAACTACAAGAGTAAGCTTCTTCACATCATGGGCAAAAACCTTGAAAATTATGACGAGCTACGACAGCTTGGGGCAGCTCTAGTAGCAGGTATGCGAGGCCTGGATCATGCTTACCCACCTAATCTTCTTGATGCTGCATCACTTGCTTACGAAGCATGGGATTCCCTAACCCAGGCGACTGTAGCAAATTGTTGGTTTAGGGCCAATATTCTTCCTCTGCAGCATGCCACTCAGCTTCATCAGGACAGTGGAAGGTATCATCAGCAATATAGTTCATCAGCTTCAAGATCTCTGTGCTCTGTTCAAGAGTTAGTTATTGGATGAAAGAGCAGATTTACAGCCAATAGAGCAGCGTATGCTTGGAGATCTTCAGTCTTTGTGTGTGCAATCTAACGAAGACCCGACGGCTTTGTACAATCACTGGAGACATGGTTAACTATTGAAGATGATGAAATGGTGCGGTTGGATGAGATTGAAATGGTTATGGAAGAAGAGAAGCAATGCACAAGCCATGAACAATGCCACACTATTCTTGAAAGTACAAGTGATCCTCCACCAACTAACTCAGAGAGTGGTACACATACCGAAAGCAATAAAGAGCTTAGCGAGGTGAATGTAAAGGCATTTTGAATAGCACTGATTTGGACGTAAGTTTGAGAATGGTTGAGAATATAATGCATCTGACTTCCTCATTGCAAGAAGATGACACTACCAGTATGCTTACTAAAGTTTATTACACAGTTTTGGAACTGAAAAAAAGAGAAGCTTGAATTGAACACCAGGCAGACTGTGATTAGAGATTTCTTTAAACTAGCTGACAATACTTTGTGCACTGAGCAGCCTATGAACATTTAATACAAAATAATATTTTCATGTTCTGTAATAGTCCATTCTCTCTAATAGTCCACGCTGACACCCCATGCCCACTGGTGGACTATTAGGGAGAACAGACTGTAATGTTATTCCAAAAAAGATGATTCCTTTATACATCATGTGAATGTGATTAAAAGTTTAGTACTCAGAAGATCACTAATTATGTACCATAATACTGGAGGCTCTATTGTGAGTACTAGAAATTTGTAAAGTTGTTATTTGCTAAAATTTTATCTGAGAATAATTAACATCATAACATGGCTGGCTTCAGTTAAGCTATTATTTTTGTATGCTAAATATATAATAGAGATATATAAATCCAAATCGTGCCAACATTCAATACCCTTTTAAAACATGGAAGTCTGTACAATCAGGCTCCTGACAGTACAATGATAAAGTGAGAAGTTTTTGGTATTTAGAAAAAAAATTTTTTGAGCTTCCAATACTTCGTTAGCTATTAGCTGTCATGTCCATTCTCAGATTGATAATTCTCAAATCGCTAACATTGTATTATTGTATAATATCAGCTATTTTCTGCTCCCTACTATTTTGGGAGGATAGAATGATGTCAAAAGTGAAAAATTAACATAGTCAGAAACTTAAAAAAATAGAAAATTACCATTAACCTGTCAAGAGAGTGAGCTAAGTCAGACTGTAGCATAAATAGTATAGTTAGCTACGTAAGTAAAAATATGTAGTGTAGCTGTCACTGAAATGGAATCCATAGAAGGAGGACCATTTGATTAACGCTCCAGCGTTTCCAGTGCTACAACTGAGCTATTACAGCCAATGGACAATTTAATAATTCAATTCTGTATTAAATCCTGTGAAAGTGAAAGAATACAATGAATAAAAGAAGGCTAGAAAGAAATAATTTATTCTGTTTCTAAAATGAAAACTTTAGCTGACCTACCTCAACACAGGACCTCCTGCTGATGGATTTGTGTTTATCAAGAACAAACTGTGTAAATAAAAAAATGGTACCCATTGAAGTCATATAAGAGAGCTAGGAGCTAGGCAAAACAACTATAGCCATAGAATGATGTAAGATATAATAATGTGGTTTTGATGAAAATAGCTACTACATTATCTTACCTGTTCTATAGTAGCAGAGTTTTTTAATCTCTTTTTTTAGCTCAGTCTGTTTCATTTCATGTTATCGTCTCGCTATCTTTTTCTCCTGCAGTTGGGTAGCTTTGTGTGCATGTTTTCTAGCATTTTCAAGTTTTTATGCGGACCATTTCTATTGCATTCTACAATACTCTGCAATAATAATGTTGCTTCACTATTTCTTTCTCAGCCTTTTTTTTTTTTTTACTCATTAGATGTATTCTCTCTCTTTAGATTTTAAACAATACAGAATTAAAAAATATTTGGTCACCATTGGGAATCGAACCCAGGACCACTTGCTTAACCACAGCCACTGAGCTACAACAACAAGCCGGCAAACAAACACTCCAATTCAGTATTTATAGTATTTAGGGGTTCTGCTATGCTACAGTCCTGCTCTGAGCAGATCAATGGAAAAAAAAATTTATTCAAAGTTTCTTTTTTTTTATCTGTGTTTTTGTTTGCTGGCCAGTTGTTGAAGCTCAGTGGCAGAGCGCTTGTGTGTTTAAGCCTACCCCTAAATACTATAAATACTGAATTGGAGTGTTTGTTTGCCGGCTTGTTGTTGTAGCTCAGTGGCTTGGGTTCCGATTCTCAGTGGCGAACAAATATTTTGAATTATGTATTGTTTAAAAAAGTCTGCAAAAAAGAGAGAATACATCCAACAATGTTGCTCAATATTGCCATGGAACTTCATAATATGCCAAAGTGCATTAGTAGAGAAGGGTATAACTATCAGGGTAGGCTCAACAGGGGGACAGGGGGCCAATCACCCCTCCAAATTAACAGTCTTTTGTTTATTATGTTATTAATTGGGGAATGTGCTAAGGGCTACATAAGTTTGTATAAGTAATCACAACAGCATGGTGGCGTAGCCAGTCTATATTTAATTATTCCACCCACTTCAGCAACTGTTGAGAGCTCATTTTCTACTTCAAGAAAAGAGTTCACTTACATACAATCTACTATGACTGAACAGCATCTGAACAACTACATGCTACTTAGTATTCATAAATAATTTACAGATGGCTTAGATCTTCATGAAATAGCAAGAGAATTTAAAGACGATTGCAAGAAGTATTTTGAACAATTCACTGTTAGTGAATAGCCAGCTATATTCTTTCTTGGACACATCTATTACACCTGTAAAAGTATGCTTTTAGTTGCTAGAGAGCAAACTGTTACTGATATAATAATGACAATTGCATCATGTTGTGATCCCTTATATTTATAATTGTGGTATAGGAATAATATTCCTATACCAATCTTTATCAATGTAAACTTTATAGGCATATTATTATGCCTAAAGTTTACATTTATAAAGCTTTAGTCAGTGTAAGAGATCCATTTAAAATTATTCATGTGTACTGTAATAATGCAATTGAGCAACCTTGAATGTTAGTTACTCAAGTACATTTTTGATCATCCTTGAATAATGCACAAATAGCTACTTTGTTGCAAAGGCTACTAACCAATTTCATGTACTCTCTATTGAATATTTCCAGAAGATTAGTATAAAGACTTATTACTGACTCCAACTTCCTGATTTAGGTCCTAATGGTGCGTACTGCAGATAGTAGGTCTCTAGCTCTATCATTTTAAACTATAGCAGAAAAAAACAATTGAGGATCGAAGCTCCAAAAAATATATATATATAAGACACGTGCGTATTGTTACAGCGCCCAATTTGTATTGGCTACTGGGTGTTTCCAATCTGGGTAAATTCTTTATCAATGGTTTCGCCAAGTGCATTCCTTTTTTGCCACATTTGTGGTCGTGCCAACTCAACCTCGACACAGCACTGAAAAAAAAAAAACAGTGAAAGGAGGCATTGAGTATCTAATTGACCGAATTCATTAAGCGTAACAACAAGAGAATGACAAGTTATTACCCCAACAATGTTTGTAGCTATACATACATATACTGTACTTAAGTCTTAATCTTACTTTTTCTGTCACGGTAAGAAAGAAGACAACGTCTCAGCGAAGCATAACAAACAATAAAAGGTATTAGCTATATTACGCTACTCTCCTGGCTATATTTTTTTACTCCAACAGTTCTGCTTTTCTTACCTTCCGCTCCACCCTAAATACAGTATAAATCCTCGTGACAAACTCGAAAACCAATAACCACACCCACCCTTAGCTCGCGCCTGATAAGGATTATAAATAGTGAATCTACCGTTTTTTATGATTTAGCTAGCTTCCACTATTCCCAATAATTCAGGGATTATTTTTGTTTTATTTTATTTTTTTGGTTTTTGTTGGAATATCTTGAATCCCTATTTCAAAATAGACCCGAAGTTACATTTTTAAATAGAAAATTTTATTTTTTGTATAGTCTTCAGTTCCTCTACATAGCTACTAGGTATTTAGCTGCTATCAGATGAACTGAGTAGTTGCTACTATTCCAAGCGGTTGTAAGTCGCTGAGCACCATTGGACGGGGCTGGGCGGAGATGGACCGGGTTGAGCAACTCGAAGGGTCAGCTCCAGCAATTAATACCCGAGTACAGGAGCAGCAGTGGTTAAGGTGAGATTGGGTTAGCTCAGCTAGCTAGAGGCAGACTTGATCAAGGAGCGAGTAGCAGTAGTGTCATTCTAGAGAGGGAGGGCTGCTTGGTGCAGGGACTAAGGCACTCCCACAAATACAAATATACTAAACAAACCTTCTCAACTAATGGAACAGTTCAGGATATAGAACTTTCATTGCAATGTCTATCAACAAGGTGAAACTTCAAAGAAACAGATAATAAGTTGAGCTATATGATGAGAGAGAGAGATGTGGGATTACGGTGAGTTTCAGTGGTTTTATAATGAATTAGTGTTCTATAGGGTGTAATGTGATGAATGAAGTATTGCTTGTCACCTTCCTGATTTAAGCTGCTATATTGTGCAGTCCCAGACTTCTTCATTTCAAAATGTGTCGTTTGTAAGTAGCATTATGTTTATCTTATACAGCTTAGCTTTCAGTTCCTTTGTTTTTGTTTATACAAAATAAATATTATAATAATGAATACATTGTAATATACTTCGTACTATAATACTTTGGGTGTACCTATTACTAAATTGTAAATCCTGTAATATTATCATGTTGGCATTAACATGGTGCTCAAAGTATTTAAATATATAATGTAAAGAGTTACTTAATGTTCGAGCCCCCAGATATAATTCACCATTTATATTCAATACAAGTAAGTAGCAGTTGGCCATTAAATAACAACTTACCAAACTACTTTATTACCTCAAATTTTGATTGCTTTTATAGCAGTAGCCGGACTATCTAAATGACCAGTAGCTTCTCATGGCAAGAATTGCTCAGCTACTAAATATCTGCTGAGCATTTGAAATTAGTCATGGTAGCTAGAGGGTTTCATGCAACAGTAACTGTGGGGCCAGGATCCGGGAGAAGAGAGAAGAGTCTTCTGACTTCTCCTGGACCGGGGCGGGCCTTGCAAAAGTCGTGCCCGTTAGAGAGGGAGAAGTCACAGCGAGATCAGAAGCCAAGGAGAGAACGAAAAAAAGAGAGAAGAAGTTATAGAACGTATATGAATGGTCATGAGATCAGTCTTTATTTATTAGCATGTCATTTAGTTGTTTGTAATCTTAGTGTATACATTATTTTAGAGTTTGATTTTGTCCCGGATTTCCGGTTAGCGCTATTTCAGATTGTTTGTGAGCATGCGTGACTCCGAATTTATAAACTCGGTCACGCATGTGTTTCATCAGTTCAGATTGGATCTTACTTTTATTTACTCGGTCTAAGCCCTGAGATAGTGGAAGTGGGGCACGGCGGAGTTTCTAACAACCTCCTGACCGCGTCCCAGTATCTAGAAGAACTCTAGTGGCAGCCACCTGAGGGCCACCCCGTCCTGACAGTATCGGCTAGGAGCCGGAGCAACCCTCACCCAAGTCCGAAACCCCCTCAGTAACCATCATGCCACAGTTGCTTAGTTATTGATATATGGATGTCCACTTTCATCTTAATGCTAATAAAGTCTGTGAATTTGAGGTTCAGCTTTATTTTGAGATTTCATTATTGTGATTTATAAAAACCAGCATTATAGATTCGGAATGGGTGCATAAAAATCCATTGCTGTTAACTACTAGAACTCCTTTATTTTAATAATATATAATGTGTTCTTTACTTCAGAACTGTAATTTCAAGTACACATTGACTGGTACTTCTCTCCAAGGTACATGTTTTGTTGACAGTTTATGTGTGTGTCAGGTGTGTGTGTGTGTGTGTATGTGTGGTAAATACATTACAGCTTAAGTGTATCATGAAAATAAGGAATATTACTAGTAACAAACTGTAGTTAATAGTAACTTACTTCCTAGGTAATTATACTGTTAGCTGTCGGTTTAATAATTAAATGTGAAACGCTGAAGATCTTATTGTTGATGAAGGAATGAAATCTCATGTAAATATAAAACAATTGACATTATTTCTCTACAATTTATATATTACCTTCAGGTGAGCTAAGTGAGCTGTTTTGTTATTTTTATCATAACTCAGTCTGCACATCTGTCAGAGGGCTATAGTTATTGTTAGTAGCTAAGTGAAACAGTCTTGTTTACTTTACTGTTTATCTTGCAGTTTTCTTGCTTATGTTGTTGCTTTTTTACAATAAGATCAGTAAAAACTACTTACCACCTGTACTTTGTTTTAGTATATAACTTTGGTGTGTATATAATATTTAAAATGCTATAAAAGTCAGTCAATATAGTACATTAGTATTGATTTCTAGAGTTAAGTCATAAACATGTTTTCCTTTCAGCATCATGTGACTCGTTGCGGCAAACAGCAGAATGTTATTTTTCTCTTATAAGTGCAAAGCATAATAACATTTTTTACTTTGTATTGTTAAAAAGAGCCAGTGAAAGGGATAGAATACATCTTGTATTTTTATTGCTCAATTGACCTCTACTGAGCTACAGTATTTGTAAATCCAGTAACATTAGTACTTGAGCAGGATATCTTGTTTCAGGCATGACGTTTAGTTCACCTCTGGCATGTCTTTCAATGGACAAACTCCCAATATTTATCTTAAAAAAACTGAAATTTCAAAATCGCTCTACATCTAATGACTTAAAGTAGTCTGGGTAGTATGAAAGTATCAAGCCAACTGTATTTAGATTAAAATTTATTTGGCTCATTTTAAATGGTCCCAATAGGAGCTTGACCTGATACAGCTTAGATTAAGCTATAGTTCCCTATGTATGTCTGGGTTTGCTATTGTGTGTGAAAAGTTGAACACAGTCACAATGAATAATGATAGCATAAACTCTGTCAGGGACTCCTTAGTAAATATATAAAAAAATGAAATAGCCAAGTTGACAAAAAACAAAACAAAAAAGGAACATGTTTTAGCTATACACTAAATACAGTTATAATAACATAGCTAATGACACAAGTCCAAAATTAATCTTCTTGGTTTCATCAACTGTTACCTACAATTGGGACACCCCTCGTTCACTTTCTTTAATTTTCGCTTTGTTTACCACAGAATACAGTTCTTTGGTATCTACCTTGTCATTGCTTATTTTTTTCTTTTTCTTAGTTTTATCAACCACAGAGTATAATTCTGAACTCTCTTGATTACCATTCAACTCTCCTTTCTTCTGATGTTGTTTTGCTTCTTTATTTACAACTGCATACATGTCTGATATATCAGGACTTGATGCCTCAACAGCTCTTGATTTCTTCTTCTTTCTTGTTGTATCCACTTTAGCATATAGCTGAGTTGGATCAGGATCATTGTGAATTGCAGCTATTCTCTCCCTTCCATCTTTTTCTACTTTCTTCTCCAAAACTTGAGCATAAGTATCAAAATTGCATTCATTTCCCCCAATTTCACGACGAGAACAATTATCAGAACTTTTTTCAGTTTCTGGACAGTTTTCAATTTTTGTTGTACTAAACAAGTCAAAGCAATGCTTAGTCAAACGAATTCTTTTGTGAAAAATAATAATTAATACAATAGGCACTATTAATGATAGGAGAAAAAGAACTGCAACAACCACAATGATGATGAGTACACTGGATGTAGTAAAATTAGTTGTTGATGGTATATAAGTATTGCCGTCTCCACTCATCTGCATGTTTGGTGTACCACTGCTAATCGGCATAGTTCTTTCTATTCTATTTGTAGATGGCTCTATATGAAATCATACACAACAAAAATATCATACAATTGCAACTGCATTTTAATTGTAGCGGCTTATTTGTGTTTTCTCTACATTTACTTTATTTAACACGAATACAAGTCATCTATCAGTACTCATTATATATATTATTACCTGGTTCTAAATCCTGGCATACTGGAGTAGTTGATGATGTAGATGTATCAATAATACCAGGTGGAGAACAGTCTGATGTAGAATCATAAAATGACATCTCAGCAATATAGTATGCTAGAGGAAATTGTGCAATGGAACTGACTTCAAATGATAAAGTAATTGTATTAGTAGTCCTGGCAGTGAATATGCTACATGCTCTTATTAGGTGGTTGCATGACATGTGATTGATATCACTGAGAAGTATATGTTTTTCAACCTTAAGTATAACTCTTCTTGCTGCTCCTATGTTTTCTTGGGGACAATTAAACATTACTGTTTCTAATGATGTAATACCAGAAGACGGATTAGAGAATTCAAATGTAATAGTAGTATCAAGATTAAGTACTAGTAGTTGACTTGCCCAACACGTGTTGTTATTTCTTGCAGTGAGTGAGGGAATAACTCCATCAAATAAAACACTGCTTTGTGGAGTAGTGCATACTTGACTACCATCCATAGTAACTGAAGTATTAGAACAGCTGCCATTCTCAGATGATGCATACTTTGATAACGGACTCGAATTGATTATATATTTGATAGGATTCACTAATATGCACAACAATTACATGAAGTAATTATGAAATGTAAGTAAAAAGCGATTTGAATGTAAGTTGATAAAGCGATTTGCAAAATAAATGTATTTAATTTTGAAAAATAGATTATTTAATATTTTATTGTGGGTTTAATTTTTCTTGCTAAAAAAGAGAAGTAATCAGAATGTGCGAGTTATCGTGGCTAGAGAATTGAATAATTTTATTCATAATGGTCATAATTTCCATGGATTCTGTTGTGCCACTTATAAAAAGTGTGTTGCTGATATCGATACCATTTCCCTTTTATAAGCAGTGATGCTAAACACCCATTTTTCAGTCTAATAGGCTATTTTAGTATGACCTATTTATAATTACAAGACATGAAGTAAAAAGAATAGTTTAGTTTTTGTACTCTCTGATACTTCACTTATGTTGTTTAAATAGTATAACATTGTTAAAGTGAAAACTCAACAGCATTTATAGCATAACACTATGACATGTATGATAACCTATTAGCTACAAAATCTTACACTCACCTTTTATTGTATAAGAAAAAGCAATAATATACAATATCCACACTAAAACTTTTACCATGGTACTTGAAGTCACCATCTTAGTTTACTAATAAAAACATGAAAGTACAAAGTATAAATGAAATAATGTTTTTCACAAAAAAGATGATTCCTTTATACATTGTGTGAATGTGATTAAAGATCATTAAATACTGTAGTTATATTGCATAATGCCTAAGGTTTATACCAGATAATTTCAGTTCTAAACGTATCTATTTTAGTAAATAAAAAAAACTTGAAATATTTAATACAGAAAATTACTAATAAAAGAAAGAAACCTCTAAGTTAGCTGTTATAGGCTATAACCAATTTAGTTTAAAGAAAACTTAGAAAATAATTAGCTGACAAATACACAACTACTGTAACATAATTCTATAATGAATAGCTTATCTTTGCTTTATTTTAATGTTTTTCTTGTTTTTTTTTCTTCATTATAATGATTCAAACAAAATTGTGATTAATTTGGACAATCACATATTTTTATTTTTTATAAACAACACAACCACCTCCTATGTGTACCTTTTATCATACTCATATTGTAATTGATATTTTTACAGATTTCTTGTACACTGAGAATTAACGAGAAAGGAATGACATTGCATTAAACAATTCAGCCATATTAAAGTAGCTACAGCTATATATTTCTTGTCCTTAGCTAATTCTACATATCAAAATTTTCTCAAATGACAAAGAGTCCTTTTCACTTATTTTACTCTTTGTTGCATTGATTTAGCCAGAATAACATCCATGGACATATTGGTTGCTGCAAATTAGGTACTCTAAAGATCACCAAATATGTACCATAATACTGGAGGCTTTATTGTGTGCATTCTAACGAAACTTGATAAGCTATTATTTGCTAATGTGTTATCAGAGAATAATTTATAACATCATAACATGGCTGGCTTCAGCTAAAGCAATTAAATTTATATGCTAAATATTCAATGTTTTAATAAAGATATGTCCAATTTTGCCAACATTCAATATCCATAAAACATGGAAGTCTGTAAAATCAGGCCCTTGACACTACAATATGGTGACAAGTGTTTGGTATTTATGAAAAATAATTTTGAGCTTCTAAACGTTGTTAGCTACAAGCTATTATGTCCATTCTCAGATTGATAATTCTCAAATAGCTAACACTGTATTATTGTATACCATCAGCTATTTTCTGGTCCCTAATATTTCAGGAGGATAGAATGATGAGTTTCGAGCAAGATATCGAAAGTGAAAAACAGCAGAGTAAAAATGTTCCAGGGATAAAAAGAAACTTTAAAAATAGAAAATTACTGTTAACCTGTCAAGAGAGTAAACTAAATGAGCGTAGTACAAATACAGTTGTTTGATTGTCCATTGGCTGTCGTAGCTCAGTGCGTGGTAGCACTGAAGCATTAATTGAGTGGTTCTTCTGTGGATTCTATCCCAGTTACGGCTACACTGCACATTTTTTTTATTACGTAGCTAACAAATCCTGTGAAAATGAAAGAATACACCAAATGAATAAAAGAAGGATAAGAAAGAAATATTTATCCTGTTTCTAAAATGTAAACTGTAGCCACCTGGTTGTGTTAACTCATTGTTGCTGTATGACTTATATAACAAAGATTGTTAATCCTCAGCAAAGGTGTGATACGTCTGCACTATACTATACACAAACTAGCTAGCTATTAAATCATTTCACACACAGATCAGGTAACAACATAGCTGTGCAATGAAAAAGTTGGATGTCTTCACTGGAGAAGCTCGACAATACAAGGGACACTCACTGACAGTCTCAATGTGCAACTCCAATTTAAGCACTTAGTAACTTCTCAGCATAAATAAAAACCTACCTCATAATGCAAGACCTACCTTACCTATCTCATAATGCAAGACCTGACCTCATAATTCAAGACCTACCTCATAACATAAGACCTAACTCAAAATGCAAGACCAACCTCATAATGCAAGACCTACCTCATAACATAAGACCTACCTCATAATGCAAGACCTACCTCATAACACAAGACTTACCTCATAACACAAGACCTACCTCATAATGCAAGACCTACCTCATAATGCAAGACCTATCTCATAACAAAAGAGCTACCTCATAACACAAGACCTAACTCAAAATGCAAGACTTACCCTAATAATGCAAGAAATTATTTGTTCACATGATTATGATGTGATTAAAGGGATTAGGCTGAGCTTATAGTTTCCCATAATTAAATCTCAAAATATAAATGAGCAGCACAAGAAAATGTCTTAAATATCAATTTTGTAGCTATCTTATCAACAGTTAATAATATATGTTTCTTTTAGAGCGAGGAATGATGGACACATATAAATATATAATATACCAGTTACAGCAAGAAAAACAAGGTATGCAAGAAAAACAAGGTATGCAAAAAAAAAAAGCCAATGCTACTACTGCTCCACAGTAGCAGATTTTGCTTTTGTCTTGCTACCTTTTTTCCTGCTGTTTGGGTAGCTTTGTGTGCATGTTTTCCAGCATTTTCAAACCTCCTTAGCTCCCTAGCTAGATTTTGTGCAGACTATTTCTATTGTGTTCAACAATACTCTGTAATAACAATGTTGCTTCACTATTTCTTTCTCAGACTTTTTTTTTACTCATTAGATACATTCTCTCTCTCTTTATGCTTTTTTAACAATACAGAAATAAAAATATTTGGTTGCCACTGGGAATCGAGCCCAGGACCACTTGCTTAAGCACAAGCTCTCTCCAACTATACAACAACCAGCTGGCAAACAAACACTCCAATTCTGTATTTATACTGTACCGCTATAGTGCTGCAGTCTTGCTTTCAACAGATCAATGGCAATTTTTAAATTCAAAGACTCTTTCTTTCCGTGTTTTTTTGTTTGCCGGCTGGTTGTCGTTCAATGGCAGAGCATTTGTGCATTAAGCAAGTAATCCTGGGTTCGATTCCCTGTGGCGACCAAATAATTTGAATTCTGTATTGTTTAAAAAAACCTGTGAATGCAAGAGAATACATCTAACGAGTAAAAGAATGTTGAGAAAAAAATAATGAAGTGATCAATTAGCAGAGTAAAAAATCCCATTGATACAAAAGAATTTTTGAAAAACAGAAAATTTCCGTTGGTCCGTTGAAAGCAAGACCATAGTATTACCCCTTAACCATACAAATATAGAATAGATGTGTTTGTTAGCCGGCTGGTTGTCGTAGCTCGGTGGCAGAGCACATGTGCGTGAAGCAAGTGGTCCTGGGTTCAATTCCCAATGGCGAACAAATATTTTTAATTATGTATTGTTTACAAAAGCCTGCGAAAGAGAGAGAATACATCTAACAATGTTGCTCAATATTGCCATGGAACCTTATAATATGCCGAAGTGCATTAGTAGAGAAGGGTATATTTATCAGGGGAGGCTCAACAGGGGGGCAGGGGGGCAATCGCCGCTCCTAATTAACAGTCTTTTGTTTATTGTATTATTAAAGTGGGGAATGTGCTAAGGGCTACATAATTTATATAGTGCTAATAATCATAATAGCAGTGTGGTTTAGCCAGTGTATACTTAACTATTCCACCCACATCACCAATTGTTGAGAGGTCATTTTCTACTTTAAGAAAAGAGTTCACTTACTATCTACAATGACTGAACAGCATCTGAACAACTGCTGCATGCTACTTCATATTCATGAATTATTTACAGATGGCTTAGGTCTTCATGAAATAGCAAGAGAATTTATTCATTCCAAAAGACGATTGCAAAAATTATTTTGGACAATTCACTGTTAGTTAATAGCTATATTATTTCTTGGACACATATACTATACCTGCATTTGCATATATTATAATTCATTATGATAAATTTTTGTTACTTCTGAATTTTTTTGCTATAAATACAATGAAGGGCTTCCTTTCGTATATAGACCAAAAATGAACGAGCTATTCTTGCCCCTCCCCCCTCCAATTAAGGTACAGTTGAGCCTCCACTGCCTATGACTACTACAATAATGTGCTTACACATATGCCTACACAAATTGGATTGAAAATATAATATTTATTCCATGTCAAATGCTATCCTTAGGTAAATATGACCCATGAGATGTCTTACATTATCATATGGTGTTATTTCAAGCTGAATTGCACAAACTCATTGCCCTTTGATATTATAGTAGTTATAGCAACCAGCCTAGCTTACTAGTTTTCTGTTTATTCTGTGTCTACCAGGATTGGAAACGGATCACGTACAAAACAGTTAATCTAAGGCGTGTAACATTTGTTACATTCATTGGCGGAGCAAAGCTGGTTATAATTACCTACCTACTCAGAACTGTATAAGGCTAGCTAACTCGGGGAATAACTACTTCTAGGTCACTGGATATATTCTAATGTATAAAAAGTTTGTGCTTGAAAGAATTAGCTACTACCCTTTTGCAGTCATTCCACCAAAACTGTTATAATCCCTTTAAACTGTTATAATCCCTTTAGCTGGCTGGAAAAGAATCTTAAGGTGCAGGTTTGAAGCCAAACTAGTCCTGAATAAACATCTACATGTACACCATTGTGGACCATTTCAAAGGACATAATGAAAATAACATCTTCAATTAAAGTATGTAGTGTTTGTGTTACAATCCCTTTTCTAGAGAGCAAACTGTTACTGATATAATAATGACAATTGCATCATGTTGTGATCCCTTATATTTATAATTATGGTATAGGAATAATATTCCTATACCAATCTTTATTAATGTAAACTTTATAGGCATATTATGCCTATAAAGTTTGCATTAATAAAGCTTTAGTCAGTGTAAGTAATAATGCAATTGAGCAACCTTGAATGTTAATTACTCAAGTACATTTTTGATTATCCTTGAATAATGCACAAATAGCTACTTTGTTGCAAAGGCTACTAACCAATTTCATGTGCTCTCTATTGAATATTTCCAGAAGATTAGTAAAAAGACTTATTACTGACTCCAACTTCCTGATTCAGGTCCTAATGGTGCGTACTGCAGATAGTAGGTCTCTAGCTCTATCATTTTAAACTCTAGCAGAATGGATCGAAGCTCAAAAAAATATATATATAAGATACGCGCGTATTGTTACAGCGCCCAATTTGTATTGGTTACTGGGTGTTTCCAATCTGGGTAAATTCTTTATCAATGGTTTCGCCAAGTGCATTCCTCTTTTGCCACATTTGTGGTCGTGCCAACTCAACCTCAACACAGCACTGAAAAAAAAACAGTGAAGGGAGGCAGTGAGTATCTAATTGACTGAATTCATTAAGCATAACAACAAGAGAATGACAAGTTATTACCCCAACAATGTTTGTAGCTATATAATAATTATAATTATACATACTACATATACTGTACTTAAATCTTAATCTTACCTTTTCTGTCACGGTCAGAAAGAAGACAACGTCTCAGCGAAGCATAAACAAACAATAAAAGGTATCAGCTATGTTACGCTACTCTCCTGGCTATACTTTTTTACTCCAACAGTTCTGCTTTTCTTACCTTCCGCTCCACCCTAAATACAGTAGCTAATCCTCGTGACAAACTCGAAAAACCAATAACCACACCCACCCTTAGCTCGCGCCGGATAAGTATTATAAATAGTGAACCTACCGTTAATTATTTTTTTTATGATTTAGCTAACTCCCACTAAATAGACCCGAGTTTAAATAGAAAATGTTATTCTTTGTATAGTCTTCAGTTCCCCTACATAGCTACTAAGTATTTAGCTGCTATCAGATGAACTGGTGAGTAGTTGTCTACTATTCCAAGCAGTTGTAAGTCGCTGAGCACCATTGGACGGGGCAGGGCAGAGATGGATGGGGTTGAGCAACTCAAGGGTCAGCTCCAGCAATTAATACCGGAGTACAAGAGCAGCAGTGGTTAAGGTGAGATTGGGTTAGCTCAGCTAGCTAGAGGCAGACTTGATCAAGGAGCGAGTAGCAGTAGTGTCATTCTAGAGAGGGAGGGCTGCTTGGTGCAGGGACTGAGGCACTCCCACAAATACAAATATACTAAACAAACCTGCTCAACTAATGGAACAGTTCAGGATATAGAACTTTCATTGCAATGTCTATCCAACAAGGTGAAACTTCAAAGAAACTGATAATAAGTTGAGCTATATGATGAGAGAGAGAGAGATGGGGATTAAGGTGAGTTTCAGTGGGTTTATAATGAATTAGTGTTCTATAGGGTGTAATGTGATGAATGAAGTATTAATTGCTTGTCACCTTCCTGATTTAAGCTGCTATATTGTGCAGTCCCAGACTTCTTCATTTCAAATTGTGTCGTTTGTAAGTAGTATTATGTTTATCTTATACAGCTTAGCTTTCAGTTCCTTTGTTTTTGTTTATACAAAATAAATATTATAATAATGAATTACTAAATTGTAAATCCTGTAATATTATCATGTTGGCATTAACATGGTGCTCAAAGTATTTAATACCAATGGGTCTAAACATTATTCTTTCCAGGGCTCATGTGTATTTCATTAAAAAATGTAGAAACTTTACTACTTTGGAGTCTAATTATAGCAGTTTGCGCTCAACATATGTATTTCATGTTCCTAAGATATGCAGGAATGTTCTGGTAGGAAATGAGAAGTAAAGTCATTAGACATGGATTTCAATCTGAAATTTGTAGTGGTAGGTAGTATGTAATTTACACGTCGTGTGAAGATGATATAAAATAAAAATCATTTCACATGACATTAGACTAGAGTAAATGAAGTAGCTACCGGTTTAATTTATTAGTGAATTAAAATAATAACGCCTTTAGGTTTTATGGTAAAAAAATTGGCATAGCTAATTGTGTATACATTAAACTTCACCTCAACAATTCATATAGCTAAATGAAGTGGACAATAATTCAGCCAACATGTTGGTGGAACAGTTTTAGATGAATAATCGAGCAGTTTGTTTTATAGAATTGAAGGAGACTCAAGACATAAAGGTAGTCTAATACCAACATTAACAAGAAGTTTAGCACAAATCCAGTACTACTGTTAATTAAAGCATACCTAAGTCTCTTATCTC
>WLWI01002252.1_pt1 | contig 16682 bp, 17 predicted proteins | sample 6701501 | NCBI WGS metagenome assembly WLWI01 (sample SAMN12718690, study PRJNA515312) | sponge metagenome | isolation source: marine sponge | host: Mycale hentscheli | place: New Zealand: South Island, Marlborough, Capsize Point | collected 2014-11-01
TGATATTTTACTCTCACGCCATATTTTCACTCGCCTTTGGCTCGTGAAAATATTTTGCGTGCTCATAAAATATTTTCCCATATTGTACTCTGACTCGTGCTATAAGTATTATATATATATATATATAATTATATATAATTATATTATGTATATAGTTACTATGTAAATGTTTAATTATTAATATACTTTCCTATTAAATTGTAGTAGTTGTTGTTGTTTCTCTGTCTTTCAACAACACATCTCATAGTATGTAGCAGGCATCATTAGGCATTGGAATTTTTTAATTAGTGTTAATTAAAGGAGTGTCACTCCTCAGTGTACAGCATTGAGAGTGGTGATGGTTTGTGTGTTTGTGTTCGTAATGTTATTTTAAGGTTGGTTGAACAGAGTAATGACAGCTATCACATCCGCACACATGCACATACTAGCTATTAAATGAATGGACTATTGTAAGCGACTTGTCAGCTTGTCTCTTACAGTGCTGGAACTAACACACAAACGTTATATCTACACGTTAGCGACCATACATCCAATCATAGATCATTGCAAGTGTCATGTACGTATGTTTGTTTGTTTACTGCAGGTCGCTGTTGAAGAAATTTATGGAGTGTAAAGGCAGCGTGGGTAAACTAGGAGAGAGTTTCCTGCACAAGGTACTTGTGTGGGATTAATACTCGGTCTAAAGTAAAGAATTCTCTGAGTGACTGAGAACCATTACATTGTAATTTACTTGCTATATCATCAGCTAATTAATTATACCTGGCTCTTTTACTTTTTGCAACATCGCCCTACTTTAAACACATTGTTTGTTATGTCATGTGATGTCATGTGATCCAGGTTGAGGACTTCAAGGAGCTGTACACACACTACTGTACCAACTACCCCAAGTAAGGGAGCTAATAAGAAATCATTAATGAGTATCCACTTCTCAGATGTAATAGTTGTGCTACCAAATACAATACTTCAACAATTGCAATTGTATTTAGTCAGAATATATGATGATTTCCCTTCAACATTAATTATCCTTTCTTCTCCTATTCCCCTCACTCTGCTTTCTTTTTGGATCAAGTGACAAACAAGCAGCAATTTTACCATATGCCACTTTGTGTTAATTCAGTTCTGTTCAAGTTCTGTCTGAACTCTCCAAGGTATTGGAAGTGGCAGACAAACTTAAGGTAAGACCCTGTAATCAAGCCAATCTTGATGGTGATAATTGACTTACTCCACCCACCCTCCTCTCCAATCTCCTCTTTCAGTTTTTCCAGAAGGAGCTGCATCACATGCTACCCCTGGGGGCGTACCTGTTGAAGCCAGTGCAGCGTATCTTGCGCTACCATCTCCTGTTATCTCACATGAAGAAGAAGACCAGAAGTGAGACTGAGGGATTCTCCCTCGTGGAGGTGAGTGGACTGGCTGATGCTTTGTGTGCAGGATTAGTTTGTTGTTATTGTTGTTCTTATTTGTTTTGAAACTCATTAGATGTATTCTCTCTCTTTCACAGGCTTTTTTTTTTTAACAATGCAGAATTAAAAATATTTTTGGTTGCCACCAGGAACCGAACCCAGGACCGCTTGCATAAAACTTTTTGCAAATTTCCTGAACTGTATAAAGTAATCTGAAAGCATGCAATTCTTTCTCTCTCTCTCTCTCTCTCTCCTTCCAATATTTCCAGTGTATCTTCCTCTCTATGTGTTAATTGTTTGTGTTACCTTGGTTGTTGTAAATTTTGTTATTTCAGGATGCAGTAGTGAAGATGACGGAAGTAGCTGAGCACATCAACTCCATGAAGAAGAAGTATGACACGGCCATTCACGTGCAGGAGATTCAGAACCTCATCAGAGGTCATGAGGTCAGCTCGCGGGAAACAACCAAGAATTTACTCAAGCCTTTTTTTACTGTAACGTCTAGAATATTTTAGCATAATCATATTTCTACTTTTCTTCCCCGTGGTTTTGAAACAACAACTGAAACAATAGCAACAAAAATAGCAAAACAACAAAAGATGAGTTGTTTTTTATGATTCTTAAGTTGAAAAAAGTGTTCAAGATAAGCTTACAAATATGCCCTTTTACTACAAATATGCCCTTTTACTAATATTCCAGCAGAACTTGCACCTGTGTTGAAATACTTGACCTCAGAGTTGCCAGAACTGTGTGCATAAAAGATCAGATCTAGGCGTTCATAAGTGCACTATCATACAGCTGTAGACACCCTAGCTCCACCCACTAGAGCCATACTTGAAGTTACTAATCATTTTCAAGTGTTGTATACAAAAACTTTTTTTTTTAATCGAAGAGAAAATATATATTGTATATGAACCGTCTCCCTCCCAGATCCACTGATGGTTAGTGTGTGTTGGTTAGGGCAATGTAGTGAAGCACGTGCCATAAGGGAGTGCATATGGTAGACGCTCTGGTATGTTCGCTATGCTGTGATGCTATTTTTGTTTTGTTTTGTTTTTCAGATGCAGACGGTAGACTTGACCAAGTATGGGGACTTGGTCCTCGAGGTAAGAGTGGAGGGAGGAAGATGAAGCGTAGCATGAAGGAGGAGTAGGAGGTGGTGGAGAGTTGCAGGGAAGGCTTGTGGGAAGAATTGAAGGGGATATTGACAAGTGTGTGTGTGTGTGTGTGTGTGTGTGTGAAATTATCGACATGATGTTCGATAATTGGAGTTCTGCCTCTATTCACACCCACAATTGTTAACATGTTTAGTATATCAAATTTTTCCATTTCAGCATGCAATAAAGCTAGCTTCTGTTCAGAACAATACTTGCAGAAATCACTTTATTAATAGACACGTGATGATGGTCTAATGTCTAGTAATTAAATACACCACTCATCTGATAGACTGCCAGGTAGTTCCCTCCTCTTAAGTATATGTTTTCATAATGTCTGCAATTATCACATCTTAGAGTGATCAGTAGACATGCCCACACGCTGGGATGTGAATCAGTGGCATGCTGCATCTACTAGCCCGTGCTAGAAAACATTTCCCGTGCCACTAATTTGGTATTACCAGAAATAGCATGTGCGACCAAAGTGTGAATTCTTTGGTATGTGAGCAATGACGGACAGTGGTAACGTCGGTCAGTTCCAAACTAATTTGAACACTTTCTGACATTTTTGGGCTGAGAAAAGAATCTTATAGTCACCATAGCTACAATTCACCACGGTAACAGACAAGAGTGTGAGTTTAATTAATTGCTTAGGAGTTTTAGTGCCAATGGTATCATATAGTTTAATCTACACTGTTAATTGACCTCACCTTATCAATAGACTTAAGTACAATAATTAATAAGCCTTGAGTTGTTGTTGTGTTAATGATTAATGATGTTTTGTGTTTGCAGGACTCATTTCGATATTTCTCCGGACGCACTACCACGTCAGCATTCCGCGGTCGTAATGATCGCTACGTGTTTCTGTTCCAGCGATTGTTTTTTGTCACTAAAAAGGAAGAAGATGGCGGATTCCAGTACAAGATGCATGTACAAGTGAGTAGGTGGGGCCAGGAGGTGTGGTCAATGGGGTGTGGGGTTTATTCGGCTGATCTATAATGTCTTCTTTTTTTTCAGATGAAAGATCTTCAGTTAACAGAGAGAGTAGAAAAAGAACCGAATTGCTTTCAGATCAGACAAGTATCCACAGGGAGGGCTTACACATTCCAGGTAAGGAGGCCACTGGCGGGTAAGGGACGCATTAGCAGGTAAGGGATACACTGGCAGGTAAGGGATGCACTGGTGGGATTGAGGATACACACAGAGAGTGTGGAGCACAAGTCGTTTCTGAACAGGAGACATTAAAATCATCGTGGTAGATAATTGTTTTTGTATCCAGATAAAGTCTTACATGTCGATTTTTTTCCCTTCAAAAGGTATAAATGTATAAACCACTGTTAACTCTAGCTTATGGTGCAGTTATAAGCTCTGGCTAGCTATAGAACTCACGCTATGAGGCTGGGAACACACTTGCAAGTTAGCCTCGCGTGCAGTACAGAGTGTTGCTAGGAAAGTTTTGGTGAGCTATTCAATTACAGCGGAGAAATACTGTATCTAACTAGTTCACTTATCTACTACACAATCCACATATTCACACGCCATTCTCACCACATACTCAAGCATAGTTTCTCAAAGGGGACTAAGTGAAGTCCAGTTAACTTCTTTCAATCCGCCTGCAACTGGTTTCGTTTATGGAGTCACAGAGACACGCGGTATTAGTATAAGGAAGCCCCCTAGCCTTAGCAACTCCTTTACATGGTGTTTTCTTGAAATCAGGATTAATAAATTGAACATGAATAATGAATTGTTGTAGTACATGAAGATGGCTTGTGCTACAGCTTCCAGATTTGGAGGACGCCATCCCGGGGCCCGTGCAACCTACTGGTAGAAAAAATGATATGCAGCGTTTAGGATAATTTTTCCCCAAACCGGTCACATATTAATTAATTAATTATACTATGTTGTAATTGAGGCAAAATGCACATAGAGAATATTTATGCAAATTGTATTTATTTCTTAAAATTAGTTTATAATGTTCGTGTTACTTGCTCCTTAGAGTTGATTTTTATTTCAGGCACGCAATGAAACTGCCAAAGATGAGTGGGTTCTTAAGGTGAAGCTCCTGTTAGTAGAGAGTATCCCACATCTACCAGATAAGGTATGCCAGCTGATTAATAGGGGCAAGTAATATGAATATATAGTAGTGTGTCATTACTGCACATCATCATGGCTTTATTATTATCATCATTATCATAGTCATCATCGTCATCATCATCGTCATCATCGTCATCATCATAGTCATCATCATAGTCATCACCATCATCATCATAGTCATCATCATTGTGGGTATATGTGTATGTTGCAGGCAAGACTACTAATCATGGGAGGATTTGAAGTGCACTCAGGTAAGGTGTAGCCTAGGTTGTAGACGCTCATGTGTAAATGATGTCCTGTATTCATCACAGATTCTAGTCCATTAAGAGACCGAAGAGACAGTACCAGACACGCTGACCATGAGATAGGGGGCGTGGTCAGGAAGACGCAGAGTCTGGGCAGGCATGCAGTGCCTCAGGTAAGAGAATGTAAATGACTAGCGTAATGTGTAATTGGTGTCATAACTTGTTCAGCACGCTTCAGAGAGATCTTTCAGTATATCCTACAGATTCTAGAAAATTAAAAAATTAAATTAACAGAAAATTGATAAGCTATTCTCAAGTGAAATAAGTTTTTTCTTCTTTACACCAGCCAATGAATATTTTTTTATTTAAAAACTTGACGTGGTCTCTAAGGTCGAACTTTGTGGGGTGAGACAGAACATAATAGGTAGCATGTGCCGGCTGTCTGTGCTGAATGGTATTGAGTGGTTTCCAGATCAGGAAAGTTTTGCCTTGCAGAATATACTACACAGTGAGCATGCACCATCAACTATTTTACTGTGTGGATTTTATTAATACAATCACTACAAAGAAGTCAACCTTAGTGATTTTCTGAGGAGGAAGATGTTGAAATCTCGACAGTAAAAATGTAGAAACTAAACTTGTCCTACTCACTGAACTCTGTTGCAGCTGCTAGTGCAGCAGAAACACGAGAGGCTCACTTGCTTAATTCATTCCTGTGTTGTACCTGTAGCTAAATTAGTTCTATAGCATAATACATATGTCAGACCTTTAACTATGTCTTAATGAGCTTTGAACTATATAGTGAAGTCACATAAATTCTTTCAAAATTTGTCATAAGTTCACTGAACTGGTAAAAAAGCTTACAAAGAATTTACGTGTGAGAATTCTTTGATTGTGCCAAGAGATGAAGTAGTTTGCTAATAAAAATCCCCAAAATATGTCTAAAATGCTTTATAGTCTAATGCCCACCCACTCGAGTGTCATTTTATGTGCAACTACTAACATCTGTAACAGTTAAATCAAACTAATTGTTGTTGTTTTTGCCAATGGCAGCTAATGTCATGTCATCTGTTGTCATGGCATCTGTTGTCATGGCATCGTTGGTCCCTAATATAATTATTTTGGCGTGACATTTTCACAGATGCTGAATCACCATAGCTCGCCGCCTCTCTCAAAAGGAGCACGCCACCGTCACCAAACGAGCCCCGTACCCATCAGAGTGTTGGATAACTCACTTGTGTCGTCTGTCCACGATGCCACATTCACACGGGTAAGTAGTCAATGGGGTGTGGTCAAGAGAGAGAGAGAGAGGGAGTTGAGGCTTGTGTATCGTATGGCCCAAGGAGTCACTTCATTATGTTATAAGGAATGGATCAAATTAATGTGTGGACAAAACACTACATACAGGGAGGGAGAGAGGGAGGGAGTGCTAGAATTTTCCCGTGATTTTACACACGCACACACATGCATGCGTGTAAGGAGATATAATAGCATGGGAAACTGTGGTATTCGGGGTTAATAGCACGAATGGAGTGAGAAAAAAGTTACGAGGCAAATCCGAGTGAAATTTCTCACCGCATGAGTGCTAATTATCCGAATACCACAGTTTTCTGTGCTATCATGTGTTAATATTGTAGCTGAAAACAGTTCATTATGCAGCTAAGAAAACCATAATCTTTTATTATATTTTCGTCAAGAAATGTTTTCATTCCAGTTCTGCTATTATTCATACTTTTCTTACCGTTGCAAAATAGCGTTTCCCTGGTATTTCGTTGCGATATTGCTGAGCGGGTAAAAGTGCAGCAAGGTCGCGAAGAGATCGCCGTGACCAATCAGATCATCATTTAAGTTTTTCTACTGCTGTGGTATTTCAAAATAATACCACACTTTTTGTATTGAAAAATGACTCAGCTATGATATAATAATAATAATAATAGTAATAACTTTAATCCACATTCTATATACATGAGTGTGATTCCCATCACTACTCACTCAGTCTTCCTATCTGTATGTGTGTGTGTATGTATGTGTGTGCAGAATGAATCTCCTTCCATCAGCTCCAAGAAGTCTCGAAGTCAAACTCTCACCACAGAGGTCGTGTCAGAGGTCAAGTACCACATCGGGGCCACTTATTCACCCAAGAATCGGTCGTCCAATCATCTCCCTTCCTCTGACGATGACATCAGCACTGATAGTAGCACCAGCAGCTTGGAAAGCAAGGAAGACACACCCACTACTCATGCTAATGGAGGTGATAATCACGTTCATCATTTTAGCAGCCCCCCAGATATCGTGGGCTCCGGAAATAATTTGCCACCTCCTACTTTATTTGGGCATACTCATTCTGCAGTGTGCGAGAGACCTGGAACAAAAGATAGATCGTCCCTTGTTGAAGACGATACGCCTGAAATAACCCCGCCCCCTGGGTTTGGTGAAGGAAAGCGTGCAACCACCACCACCCCCAATAGCGCAACTAATCATAAATTGATGAGTGGGAGGTATGGTGCTAATGGTGAAGGAGCCAGCCCCCAAGATGAAGGGGAAACCCTGTTTAATGAGATCATGTATTCCATGCCTCCTAATGTCAATATGGATAAAAGACTGTCTTGCATGGATAAGAAGACTTCTTCTACTAACTTAGACTGGGGAGATTCTGGATCTCGCACCAATTCTGAATCCAGGGATGATCACACAGTGAGAACCACACCTCCTGATGAGCACGGAATTGATCATGATAGGATGGACTCCTCCAATACCTTGAGCGATCGAGTCAGTCGGAGCAGTTCAATGGACGAAGGATCCACACCGAAGGCAAGCCCTTATACAAGTCCATCTAGCATTCGCAGATGGTCTGTCAAAAAGAGGCGGAGCTATGACCACAATGACCCAGACGAGGTACCGACTACTACCAAAACCAGTCCCTACATTCGCCGACACCATTCAGCCAGTGCTAGATCCGTGTCAGCGTCTTCTACCGGATCTGATGTCTTCCCTTTACCCATTCTCGACCCTCCAACGCCATTTCGTAATCCCGTCAAGGTGGAACGTTTGGGTCCGTTTCCGGATGAGAATTTGGAGGCGTGTGAAGATGACCACAGTGATGATCCCCACAGCAAGAGGAACTCGGCTATGTCTGTAGGAGAAACCTCAAGAACAGACTACTCAACTGAAACCCTTCTCACTAATTCTACGAGTAATGATCGACCTTCGCACATAACCCCACCCCCTGATATGTTGTTCCATACCAGCGATATTGCGGCGTTAGCGGTTTCTGAATCTACAGGAAAATCTCCTAAAAAATCAAAGAAATCGTCTCCAGTGAAAAGAAGCCATAGCTTTGGAAGTAATAAGAGAATTACCATTCTACACCGGAGGGAGGGGTCTCTCTCTACTAATAACAGTCCTTTACCAACTCAAAAATTCCCAGCCGATAAGGTCAAGGAAAGTTCTGGCTTAAGTTTTGTCGCAAAGGTCATGCAAAGGCGGCACAGCAGAGGCTCACCAGCACCTGTCACACCAGGCTCCAGGGAGGAGTCGATTCCTGGAACACCGACAGAAATACCCTCCATTCACATTGACGCATCGTCGAAAGAAGATTTGGCGGAAACAGGCTCCACCCACAGCCTCATCCTCCCACCTCCAGCTGAGTTCAAAAGTGCATCAGACTCGGCGAACCCCAGTCGAGCTTCAAGTGAGAGCAGAGAGGAAGAGGAAGTGGAAATTGAAAAGGAAGAGAAGTCGCGCTTTTCATTCTTCCGTATCAAGCATCACCACAACTCCAACAAGCACAGCTCTCGCTCTGCCACGCCCAGCGACCTCATTCGAGAGGACAAACGTGTGGATGTTACAGCCAGCATGCCCGGTCATCCGTTGATAGTAACTCCAGTGGGTCCTCCAAGAGACAGTGACATGGATAATTCACCGATGAGAAGTTCTAACGATATGATGTCATTTGATGAAGCGTTGGAGAGCTACGACCAGTACGCCACACATACGGGCAAAACTGCTCACTCCGCAAAGCAGGCCAAGAATGTCAGGGACGCCCTAAATGCAGCGCCTGCATCTCTCTTCCCACCATCCCCTTCTCCCACGGAAGAAGTGACCAAGAAAGAAGGGAAGAAGAAAGAGAAGAAGAAGAAGAAAAAGCGCCATGGCTACACTGTTGCTAATATTGACAGTGACACAATGAAGGCTGTACAGATGAACCTTGCCACGAAAGAAGAAGCTAGGAAATCTTCAGTGCACCAGCTCGCTCGAGAGTACTCGCAAAGAATCAAGGAAAGGACCAAGGTTCACAAGAAGCACTCGACTGTGTTTGAAGATGATGAAGCTGACGCCATCTTCCAAGATCCTTTTCGCAAGCCAGAGTGGCTCGCTCAATTAGGCATGAAGAAGCGACAAAGCAGCACCGGGAATATAGTGGATATGAATGCTGTGGAAGACGACGACCACAGTAGCACGGGCAGTGGCGCAGACGCTATAGAACCAACCTCGTTACAGCAGAGCATGCGAACTGACAGAGAATCTGCTGCTTACCACGGTGCACTGAACCACAGAGGAGGTAGAGCATCTTCACAACAGCAGCAGCAGCGTCATACTCTAAGCCACATGCATCAGCACAGAGCCTGGGTGGAGGAGGAGGCCAAAACCGGCAAGCTAAAGGGATGGGTCCGCTCTCTGGCTGGCAAGTTTGCCAGGAAAGAAGGCACTACATTATGATTCTTATAATTTCATTCAGTAGCGTTCGCTAAGTAAAGTGCAACTTTTCATTATTTATGACAGTAAATATACAGTCTCTTTTTATACACCGGCAACTATATCATATTGTCATATCCAATAAACTCTATTAGAGCAATAGCTGTAGAATGTATTCACTTCATGTTGGGCAAATCAATTATTTTATTGCATTTTATATAATAATATCATGAATGTCTTAAGGTGCAAGATTTAGTCCTGCATTGTGGCTGTAGAAGGGATCCTTCCTGTCACACATGAACTATATTAGTTCAGCGTCAATGACTGGAGTCACAATACTAGAAAATAATTGCATTGTTTGTAAATTGATTGTACAATTTGTACTGTAAGTGAGATACCATGTCTTCTAGTAAAGAAGTAGGACTAGCTGTTGTGTAGTATTGTGGGAAATAAGTAACTAAGAAATGAAAGTTTTTGATAGTGTACAAACACATTGTTGACGGTTAGATTAGAAGCCGAACAGTCTCATGTAATGTCTTAACCAAATATTTCAAAAATCATACTGTGAATAGAAAACTATCGCAGAATGTAAATCAAGTTCAATGTTGCTATGACTACAAACAATCTAGTGCCATCAAAGGTGGGTACCACCCACTTTCATTCCTGCTCATGGCCACCACACATGCTCGTATCACCCGCCACTTGAACGGTATATGGTACACTCCCCCCGTCTATAGAAACAGTCATCGTTCCGTGTCGCTGGATTCCTTCCATCAAACGCTCATCGACTTCCGTGGCACCAATTGACCCCGTGACCTCATCCACCAGAGAGCGTATTTCCGGAGATAACTCACCGCTCTCAATCGTGTGCAATATGGACGTCCCCTCCAATCCCAAGGCTTGCACTCTCTCCCGATGTTCTTCACTGCGATAGTGCTCCATCAGAAGGTCCACCTCACCAAATGACTTCTCACATATAGTGCAAGGGTGTGAACTCTTCACCTTGGTGACTGCTCGAGAGTGACTCCGGAGGTGTTTCTTGTACAGAGACTCCGAACTGAACCCCGCCGTGCAGAGACGGCAGTTGAACAAGCTGTCTCCTTTGTGGACCTCGATGTGAGACTGGAGATGAGAGAGACGAGAGAATGTTCGCATGCACACTTCACACTCCAGTCGGTGTTCGTCTTTGACGTGCTGAGTCAGGTCAGACGAGGAAGGGAAGACTTTGTAGCACTCGTTGCAGCGGAGGTCCTTCGTGTTGGCGTGAACTTCCGAGAGGTGCTGGCGGAATTCTCCCAGTAGAGCGAAAGACGCCTCACATTCGTTGCACTTGTATGGTTTGCCATCCATGTGCACCTAATTGGAGGAGAGAGAAAGAGTTAGCAATTGCAGGCTTGCAAATTACTCAAACCACAAGACAACTCCTCTGTATAATGACTTAAAAACTATATTAATTAGAAGTTGGCATGGATAACATGTGCTTCTGGTGTTTGTATGCAATATGGCCTAAGCTCGTCAAACAAACAAACATACAAACAAACAACAAACAAACAAACAAACAAAAAAACAAGTTAGAGAACTTGTGAATTTGATAACCCTGTACCAGAAGTAAAGTCACATAGAAATATCCACAACAACACACTTATTATAAACTACACGAGTGACATAAACATCAGGTAAACATCAGGTAAAGGGTAACCTTGTGATGATGGATGAGAGAAGACTGAAGAGGAAAGCTCTTGTTACAACCGGCAAAATCACACTTGTATGGCCTCTCGTCTGTGTGCAGACACTTGATATGGTTCTCGAGCGTGTCCATCCGTGTGAAAACTTTGTCACACATCGGGCAGTTCACTTTGGGCCGGTTCGGATTATGAATCTGCAAATGTCGCTGAAGTCGGTACTGGCGGTCAAAGGACTTGCCACAAGTTTGGCAGATATATTTCCTCACTAGACCATTAGTCATCTGGCCGTCCGAGTCCATCTCGTTAACACCTACCAAACCGGACTCTATGTCATTACTGCTTGGTGCTAATGCTTCATGAGAAAGAGGAGTGACAGTGTAGTTGTCTCCACTGGGCACGCTCAGTAGGATGTGTGAGGTGGCAGAAATGGTCTGGGGTGTGTCCTGGAGGTGGGAGGTGAACGAAGGGGAGGAGTTTATGAGGCTGTTGGTTGGGGAAGTGATCGAAATCACTTGTGTGGAGGAGGAGGAAGAGGTGGAGTTAGAGGAGGAGGCTGGAGGTTCGTTGCTAGGCTACATGCACAACACACCCAGAAAAAAATACATACAAGTCAAAACTCCCTCCCTCAGTGTACCCAGCTATTGAATTCCCTCCCTCAGTGTGCCCAGCTATTGAATTCCCTCCCTCAGTGTGCCCAGCTAGCTATTGAACTCCCTCCCTCAGTGTGCCCAGCTATTGAATTCCCTCCCTCAGTGTGCCAGCTATTGAACTCCCTCCCTCAAGTGTGCCCAGCTATTGAACTCCCTCCCTCAAGTGTGCCCAGCTATTGAATTCCCTCCCTCAGTGTGACCAGCTATTGAATTCCCTCCCTCAGTGTGCACAGCTATTGAACTCCCTCCCTCAAGTGTGCCCAGCTATTGAATTCCCTCCCTCAGTGTGACCAGCTATTGAATTCCCTCCCTCAGTGTGCACAGCTATTGAACTCCTTCCCTCAAGTGTGCCCAGCTATTGAATTCCCTCCCTCAGTGTGCCCAGCTATTGAATTCCCTCCCTCAGTGTGCCCAGCTATTGAATTCCCTCCCTCAGTGTGCCCAGCTATTGAATTCCCTCCCTCAGTGTGCCCAGCTATTGAACTCCCCCCCTCACAGTGTGCCCAGCTATTGAACTCCCTCCCTCAGTGTGCCCAGCTATTGAACTCCCTCCCTCAGTGTGCCCAGCTATTGAATTCCCTCCCTCAGTGTGCCCAGCTATTGAATTCCCTCCCTCAGTGTGCCCAGCTACTGAACTCCCTCCCTCAGTGTGTCCAGCTATTGAATTCCCTCCCTCAGTGTGCCCAGCTATTGAACTCCCTCCCTCAGCTGGAAGCCAACGCCATTTTACAATATCAATGCCCTCAACCCACACCAACACACCCACATACACACACACAAGCAAAGCAAATATCTTGTTACCACGAGGTGGTCACGCCCACCTGGCAGAGCCAGGATGCCTGTGCACTAAGCAGACACTGTGAGCCGTGCAAGCAAAGCTCCTGGAACCGAGCTAGGAACTCGCAGGAGAACAGGCCTTTCCTCACAGCAAGTGGTGTGGGCATCCCAGCAAATGCCAGGTCCCCAATCACAGCTGGGTGGACTGGTGGGGCTGGTGGGAGGCAGATGGAAAAACTAGATTGAAAAATTACCAGAGTGGGGCTTGAACTCTAGGACCTCAGGCCCTCAGCCAAAGACACAACCACTACACCACACAGTCACCACACACACACACACACACACACACACACACACACCTGTATATACTTCTCCAAGTTCGTGAGGTCCATAGAACCATGGTTCTCCCTGATGTGCCTGTGGAGACATCGTCGATACAAGAAACTCACTCCACACAAAGTGCACTTCATCCGGTTCAGATAACCCCGAGATGAGGACTTGACAGAACGGGAGGACGAGGAGAAGGAATTCTCTGCACAGAGATGTGATCCAATAATCTCAGTACGTCATAAATTTAAACATACTAACAAGAAAATTAAAGAATAAGTAAACACAAGCTGAGTGAAGGGAGATCCAGTAGCTTCTTATCTCTTTGACTACCTTCGCACCTTTAATACACGCCCCTCAAAGATTACGCATGATCTGCACGTGTCCTCGAATAGACTGCACATGCGACAAAAATCCTTGATGACCATTACCAAATACCGGTTCATTTCATTTGCACCATCAAATGCCTGTAGTAAGTGGTAGTTCAGTATGCTTGCCCCGGACTCTTTGACTAGTAATGTTTAACTTTGTCAACAATTTATTTTTGACACAAGAGTAGGTGGGTGGGGCACAGCATGTCACCGCCCACACAATTACCAGAAATAGGCTGCGATTCATCGGCGCACAGTTTGGTGGCTCGAAAATAGCTGTCCGCATGTACTCTGATAAGTTATAAAATTTTAAAAAATTTAAAAATATTTTGGGTTATGTAAAGCTACTCAAATCAGCAAGATAATACGAAACCCTTTACCATATCAAAAATATCATACCGGCCCTTCCACAAAAACAATTTTAAGCAAAGGTCAAATATTGAATGACTTAATACTTGCACACACACACACATACTCACCATCACCACTGGATGAGTCTTGGATCATGCCGGAGGCGTGGCTAGCCAAGCTAACCACCACCTTCTTGGTGGGAGATACCCGGCAAGTGCGACAGAAGGCGTGGTCAGGAGAGGTGGAGTGTTGGTTGGCAAACTTCTTACTGCATGCGACACAGGCCGATATGCTCACATCACTCACAGACAGACGCCTGAACACACACAAATAGTTTACCGATATCAGTAATGGTTGAATAGATGGGATGTTTATATGGGGCCGAAGGGCCAACAAAGTTGGGGACTTCATTAACCAATTTCCTATTAGAACTAAACCATTCTTTTAGCTCATTACTAATTTACCTTGTATCAGGTTTTCCCCCCCTAAATACCCAATCATTTGATGATCCTGTACCACACAAGAGTGCTGACCACAAACACATACACATCAGCAGTCAATGGTAATAACTGAACACAAAAAGTCCGGGTCTTATGCTTAACCCTTTTGACGCCGTAATCGCATATATGCGGGCGAGAACAGTCTCCTTGAAACCTGCTGTAAGATGAACTGGTTCCAGTTCATTTTCAGGCTATTAGAAGCCTATTCTGCTTGCTATGAGGCTATAGCTACCTACTTTATATGCCTGGCTGTTTGTTTGTGGATTTTTGCGGTTGCTTTGCGGTAGAAATTCAAAAATCAAATTCGAATTCTAAAAGACGCCCGAAGTGTTGAAGAAAGTCGGCGTGCATGGTAAGGGTTCAATGTATAATAATAGCCTTTTACAAATGTGAGCTGCATTTAAATGTGTCTCAGTTGTGAAGTTAATAGTACACTATCAATGGCTACAATTACGGACTTTATAAGGCTCCTGGAAATATTATTGGACGGTATATACGATATAGCTTGCTTGGCAAATAATAAAGTTAGTTTTAAAACAGACAAAGTGTGACAGCTGGCTTACAATTTAAAAATTTAAGCCAAAAAAAATTCTGAAAAAAATTTGAAAAAATTGCATGATAGATATTCAATCACTCTTTCATTGTGTCCCTAAATCACTGTCACAATAGATATCACGCAGTGTCCCTAAATCACTGCCACAATAGATATCACGCAGAAAGAACAGGTATAGGCCGTTTTACATAAGTCTATTACAATTAATCTAGAGCTAGACTCACGGCTTCTTGGTAAGGGGTCCACTCAGACCGTCAGGGCTGCCGAAATTGACTCCGGACGGATTACTAAATGATGCTACAATTTCCGACACATCTTCCGTCCCTCCATCGTGGTTGTGAGACAGTCGTCGGTTTGTGGCTTCACTGCTCCTCGTAGCATCCAACATCGGCATGATGCCTGTGGTAAAAGGGGTGGAGTTGATCACACCTCCCTTGTCTATGTCTTGTAGGCTTTGAATGCCAATCTCGGCCAGGTAGACGGTTTGTAGAAGGGACGCTGCGTCCGTACGGATCTCTTTGATCTGAACAGACAGTAAGTGTTGATTAATACAGTCCATATTAGCGATAGAGTAGAGGAGTTCTTATATTGTGTGTGCACATGTGAGGGTGTGTGTCCTTCTGTGTGCATATGTTACAAATCAACTGCTACTTGAGTCTTCAGTTTCACTTGATCCAGTTCTTCACAACTAAACACACATATCTATCGCCAGTAACCTACGTGTGTCTGTCTGTCTGTCTGTACCATACACACACGGCACATCTCCGCCCACGATTAACTCAGGTAAACATAGTAGTAGTAGTAGTAGTAATAATAGTAGTAATAACAGTAATAGTAATAGTGTAGTAATAATAGTAACAGTGTAGTAATAATAGTAATAGTAATAATAGTAGTAGTAATAGTAGTACAATCCAATTATAACTTATAGAGTATACATCTAGCCCCTCCCATGACCGCACCCCCTTACTTGGTCCAGAGCATTCTTGAGGCCATAGGTAGCCCTTGGAGAGCTCATGTTAGAGAGTATATCCAAGTACGAGTGGACTCGATGGAGGTTGGACAAGATGGACGTCGTGCGATCCACGGACTCCTTCACTGACGAACTCACCTGCAAATAAACAACAACAACAACAACATACATATAGTCCAGTGGAGGAAGAACATGAAAATAACTGGGAGGAAGTGAAAACTTGGTTGCCATTATGTAGCGCTTGTTTTTTTTTGTAATTAACAGCCAATTATGTAATATATTTTAAGTGCGTTAAGGGTGGCCGCACACAGCCTACGCAATTTTTTGTTGATGGTTGCTATGTATGCATGATTACTACTATTGTATACTTACAGGGGGTTCTCCACTACAACACAAGGATCAAGTACCTGCCGAAGGTGCCGCTCACTAATTTTAATAGCCCCACCCCCATGTCTCGTACTACGAGTACGCGAGCAATTTTTTTCAATTAGTTTGTATTGGTTCTAAAAGGAGCCCACCTATATCAAGAGTAAACAAACATCAATACAACAGTAACAAGAGAGTCAGAAGAGAGAGCAGTTTATTGGAGATAGCCAGAGGTGAAGGTATTAGATCTGCGCAGCTTGGGAAGTCTTCGCTCCGCAAAAATCGAGCCTGGTGGATCCATCTGCTTGAGTTCAGCTGCGCAGAGCCAGGAGAATGGCTACAGGAGGAGAGGCGCCTGGTACACCTTGCCGCGTGAGCTCAGACGATGTATGGAGTGTTGCTGTAAAAGGCTGCAAGACAACAAGAAGCTAAACTAAAACACCACAACTTCGCAAAGTATACTTCTGCTACTACTGCGCGATTGTTTCTGCTCGCGTATTATCGAATGGTGGGGTATTGGCGGGGAATAAATTAATGTCCG
>WLWI01002253.1_pt1 | contig 16677 bp, 16 predicted proteins | sample 6701501 | NCBI WGS metagenome assembly WLWI01 (sample SAMN12718690, study PRJNA515312) | sponge metagenome | isolation source: marine sponge | host: Mycale hentscheli | place: New Zealand: South Island, Marlborough, Capsize Point | collected 2014-11-01
CTTTAAATATACAGTTACATTGACAATATCAAATAGAAGCCAAGAAAAATATATATTAAGTTTTATAAAGTAAAAGTTTTACTTTATCACCTTCTGATTCCCCAAGACTTTTCGTCACCTTTCTGACTATGTAATCAGGCTTGAATTTCTTTTGCTTAAGCTCTTTTAGAAGCTCTATAATTTTCGCATCAGACTGGCCCTTCTGTAAGGACACAATCAATAACTCTATAAGAGTTTCAGACCATAGTGTTTTGGCGATAGTAGCTGATTGGTCATCTTCTTCTGGCATCAATTTAACTCCTGATTAACGGCATCTCATTTTGTATGTTCAGGTAATTACTAGATTATAAGACATTCCTGAGAAGATTAACTAAAAATATTTGGAAGCGAGTTATTTACTGGTCTTCGTGCTAAAGCATTACACATATCACAGTATCTTTTGATTCATCATATGTCAGTACATCAATGCTATATCTCGTGATTCTTCAGAAAAACAGGTTTAACCAAAACCAGAAAACAGGCAGCGGATATACCAGAAGAACCAAATATCATGCACATAACCATTATTTGATATCTGATGGCTATCAAGGGAGAGACACCAGATAGAATTTGTCCCGTCATCATACCCGGAAGGGAAACCAGTCCTACTGCAAACAGGGAGTTTATAACGGGGATAAGGGCAGCCTGAAGCGCAATATTTCGAGCTTCTTCATAGGGGACATTTCGCTCTAGCTCTGCATTAAGCCTTTCAATTGCAATACTGATGCTATTCATCGAATTAGCAAAAATCATTCCCGCCAATGGAATCATAAGTTGCGGTAAATACCATGGTTCGAGAACCAGCACGCCCTGTGTGACGAGTGCCAATGTTATACCGCCACCGAGAGCGACTGATATAAAAGTATGTCTATATAGTAGGCGCCGTTTAGCCCTTACAGAGCCCAAAGCAATCCAGCTCGATGCCAATACCATTACGGCCAGAATTACGAGGATTACCCACGCATGTTCACTATCAAAAATGTAGCTTAAGAAATAGCCAATGATTAATAACTGAATCAGCATGCGTGCCATTGCATAAACTGCATTACCGGCCTGCAGTGACCACTTATAAAGGATAGCAATCACAACTACAGCAGGTATAAAACCGATGACCAGATTGAGCAAAGGTATGTTTTGGACGGTGTTTACCATGACTATTTCTTTAGTTTAATCAGACGAACAACGAAAAAAATAAGCATGCCTACTGCACCTGAATAAAAACAAAGTTTCATGAGCTTATCAATTGAGATTAATAGATGTAAATCGTTTTCCAGATAAAGAGGAAAGAAGGGTTCTACGTCTGCATGCATAATGCTATCTAGCAAGACATGGCTATAGGCACCAATGAAAGCACTAACAATGCAGACACCCGTTGTCAGTTTTCGCGGGACATCAAACAGTTTTTTCTGATAGTCACTAAAATCATTTTCGATGAACCCCATGATTTTCTGGTAAACATATTTTCCGCTTAAGGCGCTAAAAACCGCAATGAGTGTTGCACCGATATAGGTATGTGAAAAGCCATGCAATTGCCCCTTACCGGTAACTACGACGAGGATAGGCTGAATGTCCATTAGAAACTGAGCCCAGGCAAATACTATTAAACTGAACAAGCCATGTAAGATGCTTTTCAAAAGCATTCCAGGGCCCAGGTGTAAAGGTGTTATTGGCATTGATAGAATGAAGAAAAACTAATGTATGACTAAACAAATTTCAGAGCAGATAAGTCTATGGTTTATCTTCCTCTTTTTCCTCGTCAACTATCTCTCCTTCAATTACATTACCTTCTTTATCCAGTCTTCGTTCCTTCTTCCAGTTGGCCAGGATAATTGCCAGTAAACCAAGAATGATTTCATCAATAAGCGGAATAGAATCCGGGATCAGAAGATCAACAATAAACAAGCTTGTAATGATAATAAAGAGATTGCCAAATTTTAGTTCTCTGGCAAATGCTAAAAACATACCAATAAGTGCAGGAGGGTTCATATCTGAATTATAGCAGTTGATGTCACCATCCATAATAAATATAGGCAATTGAGACCTTAAGAAAACAAAAGTATTATGACCTCAAGGATTAATGGATAATTTATGTCGAATAATACGACCCTGAATCGGAGCCTGTCTTTGCCAATGATGGTGCTGTATGGCCTGGGTACCACTGTTGGTGCGGGTATCTATGCTCTTGTCGGTGAACTGGCGGGTGTTGCAGGTTATCTGGCACCAGCTGCGTTTCTGGTAGCTTCTTTATTGGCCGGGTTGACGGCAATGTCTTTTGCTGAATTATCTGGACGTTTCCCTCTTGCTGCAGGTGCTGCATTGTATGTGCAGAATGGTTTTTCCTCGACTCAAATGGCCAGGCTTACCGGGCTTGTTGTTGTACTGGCGGGGCTCGTATCTGCCGCCGCACTGTTAAATGGTTTTGTCGGGTATTTCCATGAGTTCTTTAATGTGGATCGAAGTTTCATTATTTTGCTGGTTACTGTTGTGCTCAGCGCTATTGCTATTTGGGGTATAGCGGAATCTGTAACAATAGCGAGTGTAGTCACATTAGTAGAAATTGCAGGGCTGTTATGGATTATTGGTGTAAGCCGTAGTGGATTGGCGCAGCTTCCAGATATGTGGGTAAATTTTATTCCCACCATTGATACCGTAAGTTTGGCCAGCATTTATGCGGGGACATTACTCGCTTTCTACGCCTTTATCGGTTTTGAGGATATGGTTGATGTTGCTGAAGAGGTAAAGGACGTTAAACGCAATTTGCCTATCGCTATCTTACTTACGTTAGGTATTACTACCCTGCTATATGTTTTGATCATGATTGTGGCTGTGCTGGCTATGCCGCCAGAGATATTAGCCAAAAGCAAAGCTCCTCTTGCCTTACTGTTTGAACACTATACTGGCGGGGATGCAACAATAATAAGTATCGTTGGTATGTTCGCGATAATAAATGGCGCACTTATTCAAATCATAATGGCTTCACGTGTTTTGTATGGTTTGAGTTCGCGAAATCAATTACCCAGGTTTTTATCTGCCATAAACCCGCGGACACGAACACCAATTTACGCAACCCTGGTGGTTAGCGCGATTGTACTTGCGCTGGCACTGACTGGACGTCTGGCGTCGCTGGCGGAAGCCACCTCTGTGATAATGCTAAGCGTATTTTCGATTGTTAACTTGGCTCTCTGGAAAATTAAACGACACGATCCCTCACCCGAAGGTGTGATTATTTTCCCAAGGTGGATGTCCCTAGTCGGGTTTATTGTTAGCTTTGGATTTGTATTAAGTAAACTATCCAGTCTGTTACTTGCTTAAACCTGATCACGACTTACGAGAATTTATTTTTTAAAGAGGCCCTTTTTGCAGGCGTGTGGATGTACATTAATCACGTTATACTAATGACACTGTAATCATTCCTGATCAATATGCATGAGAAATGAGACTAATGATCTTGGATTAGTCATGAGCGGCGGTGGCGCTCGTGCAGCTTATCAGGTCGGTTTTTTGCGTGGTCTTGCTCATCATCATAAAGATATTCACTTTCCCATCATTACGGGAGTCTCCGCAGGCGCGATAAACGCGGCTTATCTGGCCAACGAAACCGGTAGTTTCAAGACCAGAATCGAGAGTCTTGCCAAAGTCTGGGCGGGCTTAACCATAGATCATGTTTTTAGAGTAGATACCCCGTCTATCATGATGCATGTGGGTGGTTGGGCTATACGCCTAATAATGGGTAAAGCATCAAAGCAGGTAAAAGTGCGCGCTATGGTGGACACCGAACCACTACAAGTGTTTCTTAACGAAATCTTTGCGGCTCAAAACGGTAGTCTGGCTGGAATTGAGTCCAATATTGCCAGCGGTGATCTGAGGGGACTAGCCATTACCGCATCTAACTACTCAACCGGTCAATCTATTACCTGGGTGCATGGTGAAAATTTCGAAAACTGGGAGCGTGGCCATCGAAAGAGTGTTAATGCCGATATCGGAGTGGAGCATATTATGGCATCTGCCTCATTGCCTCTGTTTTTTCCGGCGATACAGGTGAAAGACGAGTGGTATGGCGATGGCGGCCTGCGGTTGACAGCACCTTTATCACCTGCGATTCATATTGGTGCAAGGCGAATATTGGCTATCTCAACACGTTATCTGCCAAGTCCTGAAGAACAGGGTGTTGATATGATCGATGATTATCCGCCGCCAGCACAGGTTGTGGGTTCGATGTTTAATGCGATCTTTCTCGACGTCTTTGACAATGACGCACTGCGACTAGAACGAATAAATTCGTTGTTAGAGTATAAATCAGAAGAACAGGAACATGGCCTGGAGCCGGTCAAATTATTACTACTAAGACCTTCACAAAACCTCGGTAAAATGGCAAACCAGTTTGAAGCAAATTTACCGCGTACATTTCGTTTTATGACACGCGGATTGGGCACTAAGGAAACGCGCTCGAATGACCTGCTAAGCATGGTGATGTTCCAGCACGATTACGTTTGTGAGTTGATGGACTTGGGATTTAAAGATGCTGAGGACAGGATTGACGAAATCAGTGAGTTTTTTGAGGAGGGAAGCGAATAAAACTAATGTTAATGGGGAAAATTCACTCAAATCGAGAGTAGGTGCACTTACCGGGTCATGAGGGCATTCACTCTGGGGAAATGGCCCATAATTTACTTGGCATATCGGCCCGATACAGGCAGAATCTTGTTGTAGAATTACCAAAAATTATAAGAATAAAATTGGGGATTTAGAATGTCTGATGTTCCAGCGGGTGAACTCAGCGCTTGTCATGAGTGCGATCATCTGCACCGACACATACCGATACCCGTAGGTGCCAAGGCTAACTGTGAGCACTGCGGTCAACTATTGTATCGAAACATCCCTGATTCTCTTAATCGCAGCCTGGCTCTTTATTTTACCGCCCTGGTACTTTTTTTCATCGCCAATTGCTTTCCTTTTCTTTCCTTAACCTTGGGAGGCCGGGTCGTCAATAATGTGCTTTTGTCGGGTGGTTGGGCGATGTATGAAATGGGTATGGGTGAGCTGGGCTTATTAATTTTTTTTACCAGTGTCGGATTTCCCTTTATCGCTATTGTTGGCATGTTGTACTTGCTGACGTCTGTGCGACTGGGCTACATACCACCGGCAATGGGACCTGTTTATCGATTTATTAATATGATTACACCCTGGAGCCTTGTCAGTGTTTTTATGCTCGGTGTCCTCATTGCGATTGTGAAATTGCAGGATATTGCTAACGTAATTATTGGTACCTCGTTTTTTGCCCTGAATGCTTTACTTCTTATATATGCCGCCGCCAGGGCAAACTTCGATCCAAAGGTATTATGGTCACTTACACCTCATTCAAACCCGAGTGAGTCAGAATTGAACCATGACATCCGTTATCTAAACTGTCACACCTGTGGTCTGCTTAGCGAAGAGCAGGCACATGAGCAAAATTGCCCTCGATGTGCTACGCCTCTCCATCATCGTAAGCACAGTAGTATAGAGGCGACATGGGCCTTGTTATTAGCAGCGGTTGTGTTAATTATCCCGGCAAATGTGTACCCGGTGATGACCGTGATACGTTTTGGCCAGGGTGAACCGAGTACGATAATGAGCGGGGTGATACATTTGATCCATGGTGGCATGTGGGGTCTGGCCATGATAGTTTTTGTCGCCAGTATTGTTGTGCCAGTACTGAAACTCATTGTCCTCAGTTTTCTTCTGATATCGGTGCAGAGAAAGTCGCTCTGGCGTCCGAAAGATCGCACGGTTCTATATCGCATAACAGAAGTGGTGGGAGCATGGTCGATGGTAGATATCTTCCTGGTTGGATTACTGTCTGCATTGGTGAGCCTCGATGCGCTGTCCACTATTCGCCCCGGAATCGGTGCTACCTTTTTTGCTGGCGTCGTTGTAGTTACGATGTTTGCAGCCCATCAGTTTGATCCCCGTCTTATCTGGGATAATGTGAGAGAAAATAGACAGTCATAATAATGGAAGTTTCCAGCCCAAAAGTTAGCAAGCGATCCGGTCCTTCACTGGTCTGGTTGATACCTTTAATCACCATTATTGTGGGTGGATGGTTGGTAGTAAAAACCTTATCTGAGCAAGGTCCAAAAGCGAGTATCAGCTTTAAGACGGCTGAAGGCATCGAGGTGGGTAAAACCAAAATCAAATACAAAAATGTCGATATCGGCATTGTTGAGCAGGTACGTTTTAGCGAAGATTTGTCTCATGTCTTGATTTCAGCCGAGTTTAACAAGGGAACTGATCACTTCTTACGTCGTAATACCCGTTTTTGGGTTGTGAAACCACAATTTGGTTTACGTGGTGTGTCGGGTTTGAGCACTTTGATCTCCGGTGCCTACATCGAAATAGAACCGGGACCAGGTGCGCCTCAACTGCATTTTGTTGGTCTGGAAAAGGCACCAGTCGTTACCGCTAATGAAGCTGGAAAACGTATTTCTCTTATCGCCGGGAGGTTGGGTTCTGTCGATACCGGTTCGCCTATCTATTACCAGGGTATGGAGGCAGGCGAGGTACTTGGGCATGAGCTGGGCACTGATCGCAAGAGCGTTTTTATCCACGCATTCATAAAAGAACCTTTCGATCAATTGATCCGTGGTAATACAAGGTTCTGGAATGTCAGTGGGATGGAGGTAACCATGGGTGCTGATGGTTTCAAAATGGAAATGGAATCGATGGCGTCATTAGTGTTTGGTGGTATTGCTTTTGAAACGCCGGCAACTCTGGAACCGGTAAGTGAAGAAGAGGAAAATCTCGTATTCACTTTATTCGATGATTACCAGACCATCAAAGAGTATTCATATACCAAGAAGATTAATTTCATCGTTTATTTTGACAGTTCTGTTCGGGGTCTGGCTATTGGTGCGCCAGTGGAGTTCAAGGGCATCAAGATTGGATCGGTGCTGGATATTCGACTTGAGTTTGAAAACGAAAATACTGTATTTCGTATCCCTGTCCTCATCGAGATTGAACCGGAAAGGATTATTGCCCGAGACGGCGGAGAACAAGATTCACCATATCACGTCATGAATGTTTTGGTAGAACGCGGTCTGCGGGCGCAGCTGCGAACCGGCAGCCTCCTGACCGGGCAATTATATGTTGAGCTGGATATGCACCCTGATACTGCAATAGTGCTGAGTGGCGAAGAGACAAAGGTTCCTGAACTACCGACTATCCCTGCTGCAAACTTTGATGCGATCACAGCATCTATCGAAAAATTCGTAGTCAAGTTGGATAAAATTGAGATTGAGAAGATTGGCGCAGAATTGTTAGCAACCTTGACCGGGGCTAACACGGTTATCAATAACCCCGAAATTCCAGTAATTATCACTGATCTTCAAGGCTCTCTGGAATCCTTCCGCAGCATTATGCAAAAGGTCGATGAGTCCAATTTGAAAGAGGCTATTAACGCTGGACACCTTGCCCTGGAAAAACTGGAAGAGACCTTGAGCTTGACCAATCGTGTTCTCAAACCCAATTCACCCTTACAGTATAATGTAATCAAACTAAGTGCTGAGCTGGAAGAAACGGCACGATCAATCCGTGCATTGGTTGAAACACTGGAACGTAATCCGCAGTCACTGATATTCGGTAAGGATATTGAGGGAGAAGAATGATGAATAAGATCAGAGCAAATTCTATATGGCCTGTAGTCCGGTTGCTCATGTTCTGTGTGCTGTTAACAGGCTGCTTTGGCGGTGGTACTAAAAACGGCGTGAATTATTATCTTATTGATTCTGTAACTGCAGACGCACCGCAAATTGACACAGCGGATCAATTGGCAATCGAACTAATTGATTTACACATTCCACGCTACCTGGAACGATTTCAGATTGTCACGCGAAATGGCGATAATCGTTTACGTCTTTCAGAAAGTAATCAGTGGGGAGGCAATCTACGCAAAAACCTGCTAAGGACCCTTGCCGTCAACCTTGCTGTCAGACTTTCAACTATCGATATTGGGACACCGCTGAATCGTTCTGTCTCACCCCCAGATTATCGTGTTCAGGTACATATAGGTAAATTTGAACTGGACAGTGAGGGCAAGGTGCAGCTATCGGCGCGATGGCAATTGAGCAATGCAGACGAAGCAGAGTTGGGGATGTACCATGCGGCGTTGGAAAGTGATGGTTATGTTGACTCTGGCGATTACGATCAAATCGTTGCGGATATGCAGGATCTATTTGCTGGCCTGTGTGATCAGATTTCTGCCAGTGTTTTAACATTAGAGGGCGAAAAATAGGGCGATGAGCTTACCTTTTTATAAATCGCTATTCATTTTGTTTGCTTTCTCTTCATTGGCCAATGCCCTGCCAGCGGAAGAGCTGAATGGCCGCGAGATTATGGAAGAGATCTATACCCGGCACCAGCAGTACCCTTATGTCTATGAAGAACAATCCATGGTCATGCGTGATCGCAATGGCAAACGTGACACACGTAAAGCCCATCGATATTCCAGAGTTGAAGAAGACGGTACAGCCAAATTTATGTTGGTATTCGATTTCCCACACGAAATACGCGGGGTGGCCGTTCTGGCTACACGTGATCCATCAGGCAACATGACCAAGTCAATATATCTACCGGCTTTTTCAGAACAACTCGTGCAAAGCAGTGGTGAAAACAGCGATGGTAATTTCCTCGGGACTGATTTTTCTGTTGAAAACATAATTGGCGAAGTATTAACTGATTATCAATATACCCGTCGACAAAACAGGAAGATGAACGGCATGCAATATTATGTAGTTGACGTTCACGGCTTACATGAAGACGTAAGTTCGAGCATACCGATGCGACGTCACTTTATACGCAGGGATAATTTTTTCATCAGTCAAACTGAACATTATGATAGTCAGGGTAGGGTACACAAGCGTCAAACTCATCACGACATCAGGGCTGTAGACGGTGAGATGTGGCGTTCCGGAATGATATTAATGGAAGATCTCAAAGAACAACATCAATCCCTGCTTAAGGTTACCCGCAGATTGTTTTCTCATGATTATGTTCCGGCGGAGATATTTACCGCGGAGTGGCTTTATCAAAATCACCCCTATGTTGCACCGGAAGAGATGGAAGAAGACCTGGCAACCGACCCTGACACCGATATAACAGTCGACATTGATGAACAGTTACTTCGAGCAGGGGGTGAGGAAATGGTGCTGCAGCCATGATGACTAAGATTTTCATGCTCGGTTGCAATGATCGCAAAGGAGTCTTTCTTGCACTTTTAATAATCACATTATTCCTGGCCGGGGGAATACCCAAATTACAGATTGATACCGGTGTCGATAGTTTAATCCCGGCTAATGATCCTGAGCGTCTGATATATCAACGTGTCGCCGGCGAATTTGGTACCGATAACAAAACAATCATCTACATAAAGGACAGTCAGCTTTGGACTCCTACTAAGCTGGCTAAACTGCAACAGTTACACGAAGATATTGAGAAAACGGAGTATGTCACTAGAGTCGACAGTCTTTATAGCTTACACACAATCGACGGAAGCAACGGCCAGATTGACACAAAACCGGTCTTGAGAGATGTACCGGAGACTGTTGAGGACGCACAAAAAGCAAAGGAAGATGCCTTAGCAAACCCTCTTTATCAGGGCAATTTCTTCTCCGATGATGGCAATGTTACCGCCATGATTGTGGCCGTTGAAAATATCAACGATGACCAGAACTTCAGTCGCACCATGCACGATGCACTGGAAGAATTGTTGGAAAAGCATCGGGCTGATTTTGAACATATGACACAGGTCGGCTCACCCAGAATTAATGCCGAGTTAAAACGTAGTCTATATGAAGACTTCAGTATCCTGGGGCCCTTGTCTGGCCTGATACTAGTCATATCCATCCTGTTTTTTATGCGTAGCGGCCTCTCGGCATTTATCCCTTTAGCAACTTCAGCCCTCACGATTATCTGGACATTCGGCATGCTTGGTTGGACAGGCATACCTTTGAATATTCTCAGTGCAATGCTGCCATCCCTGATTATTGTTATCGGCTCGACTGAAGACACACATCTGATGTCTGCTTTTTTCCGCGGTCTTGCCACTGCTAAAGAAAAAGAACCACGAAAAGAAGCGATTGAATACATGGCCAGTCATATTGGTTTACCGCTGGTATTGACGGTGTTGACGACGTCACTGGGCTTCGCAAGTAATATGTTCAGTGACATCGGCTTGATTCAGCATTTCGCATTCGCCTCCACCTTTGCCATGTTAGCTAATGGTGTGGTCACAATACTGGCTGTACCTCTTCTCTTATCCCTGTTTGGACCTAATGAAGTCAAAGAGGAAAGAGAGACTGCCTTTAATCTGCCCGGCAAGATGATCAAGCTATTTTGTTATTCAAAAGATCATTTTCCTGGAGCGATCCTGATAGGCACAGCTCTGTTATGCCTGTTTTTTATCTATCAGGCATCAACGCTGTACGTGACTAATGATCCGCTATCTTACTTTCCTAGTGATAGACCCTTAATCCAGGATACTCAACGTATTCATGAAGACCTTGCTGGAATAAAGATTTTCTTTATTACCCTGGAAACCAAAACGAAGAACGCCTTCCAGGATCCGAAGAAGATTGCCAAGCTGGCTGAAATCCAGGCCTTTATGAAAACTCAGGGTGTATTTGATCGCAGTGTTTCACTGGCGGATCACCTTGCTTTTGTGAACAGGGAGTTTCGAGGTGAGTTTGCCGAGCTTGCACTACCAGAAACACGACAGCTGGTAGCGCAGTACCTTATGTTCTTTCATCGCAGTGATCTGGATAGCTATGTCAGTCACGATTTTTCTCGCGCCAATATTGTTGTGCGTCACAATATCAACGATTCGCACACACTAAATGCATACATAGAAGAGCTAGAGGAGACAGTAGATCTTATCGTCGGTTCAGATATGAAGGCACATATTATCGGCGAGAATTTAATGGTGAATTCTGCTGCAGAGAATTTGATGGTAGCGCAGGTTAAAGCGCTCGGCGTATTACTGTTGCTTATTTTCATTATTATGTCGACGATGTTCACTTCCTTTAAGGGAGGCTTCATCGCGCTGGTACCGGCGATTATTCCTATTGCCCTGATGTTTGGCATCATGGGGCTGCTGGATATTTCCCTGAATCCGGGCACGGCCATGGTCGCGGTGATTGCGATTGGAATCGCGGTAGACGGCACTATTCACTTACTCGCCCGTTATAATGAACTTTGTCGGCGAACTTCAAATTATAAGGAAGCCGTTGATATCGCGGTTGCAGAAGAGGCAACGCCCTTAATTGTTTCCAGTTTGGCCTTATCCCTCGGCTTTGGCGTTTTGTTATTTTCTAATTTCACCGTTGTCGCACAGTTTGGTGCATTGGCGGCAGCGACAATGTTGTTCTCTATCTTCGCCAATCTTCTGGTCACTCCCATCATTATGAGTAAGGTGCGACTGGTTGGCCTGTATCAAATACTGGCGATGAATATCGATAAGGAAATCCTTGATTGCACGCCCTTGTTTAGAAACATGACCAACTACCAGCGTCGCAAGGCCATTTTGATTTCTGAATTGAATGAATTTGATGCAGGTGAGTTACTGGTAGAGCAGGATACGATGGGTAGAGACATGTTCCTCATCCTTGATGGCCAGGCAGAAGTTGTCCGCCGCGATGATGGCGAAGCCAGGACCTTGGCAACACTCAACCCTGGTGCCGTCTTCGGCGAAATCGGTTACATCCGCGAAGCAGAACGCGCCGCCGACGTTCGGGCAACGACAAGCATATCGGCGCTACGTTTCGACTACGAAAAAATGCAAAACGACCTAAAATTCTTCCCCAATATTGTCGCCAAACTAAACTTCAATATCAGCTACATACTCGGCGAACGCCTTGCTGATATGGTGGAGCACAGTAAAAAGTAGTTCAGCAGACCTGATTTTCTATTGCTTAGCACGATTTAAAAATTACACATCCTTGTGTGACATCCATGTCTATCATCCCTGTCCGAGGTCCTTTTCTCGTATCCTTGTCGGCTATCCATTGCGGACGATTAACAACATATAGTATCGACAGAAAAAGTAATGTGGTAAATGCCACACTTATACGAAGATATGTGTGAATCTTGCTTTCAAGGTAAAAGAGGAGCAGTTAAGCTCTGAATCCTGGACATTAAACAGAGCGATGAACATGGATGAATATTTAATGTGTGACAATAATTTAGATGTTTCGGGAGCTACGCTAGCAGGAGTAGAGATATTCTCCGATCTCAATGCAGAAGAAAGGCAAAACGTCGCAAAACTTTGTCGGGGCCAAAAATATGGTCATGAACAATTAATAGTATCTCACCTGGAAAATACAGGAGATGTATTTTTCATCATCAGTGGTACGGTGCGAGTTACGATTTACTCTAAAACTGGAAAAGAAATTACTTTTCGTGATATGTCTGCAGGTCAGATGTTTGGTGAGTTATCTGCCATTGACGGTAAACCCCGATCTGCACATGTTATTGCACTAGTCCCGTCCTCAGTTGCATTTGTTTCGGCTGAAAACTTTTGGATGTTATTAGAGGCATACCCCAGTATTGCGAAGAAAACATTTTTGTATTTATCGAAACTTGTAAGACTATTATCAGACCGTGTTGTTGAATTTAGTACACTTGGAGTGAAGAATCGAATTCACGCTGAATTGCTAAGACTGGGTCGTGGCGAAGAAATTGAAAATAATGTGGCTATCGCAAAACCTGCTCCAACTCATACGGAATTGGCGAATCGGGTGACAACACACAGAGAAGCTGTAAGCAGAGAACTGTCTAAGTTGACTCGTCAACGCTTGATAAAGAAAAAATCTAATTCCCTTATTATTTTGGACATGAAAAAACTGCAAAAAATGGTGAGTGATGTATTGAACGACGAGTTATAGAACCCTACTAATTACGGCAAAGCTCGAAAAATGACATTATTGACCAATATTCTCTCCACTCTGACTATTTTCGAGTAGCTTTATAGCAGCTAAAATGTAACTTTCTTTATTATCTTCGTCAAAGAAGGCAATAGAATCTTTAAGTCGTTTTTGAACGTCATCGTAAAGCATAGCAAAAATCTTATTGTTAGCCATGCTGCAGGCAATTTTAAGTTGCCAGAATTTAGCCCCTATTTCGCTGGCAGATAACCATGCTTTATTATATACCGCGTAGGCATCTTCATATTGTTTTTGACAAATTAGGGTTTCAGCATGGAGTCGTTGTACCTCTGGAAGATACCAGTGCTGGTTCGTTTTGATGCTTAGCGATTCGGCTTCTAAAAGTATACTAAGTGAATTTTCATATTGTTCAGTGGCAAGATATCCTTTTGCCAAAACAGATTGTGCAAGTGGTAAAAAAGTTAACGCCATAACATTACTGTGCTCATCTACTCCATTTTCGATCATCATCATACCTTCATCTAACCTAGTAAGTCGGATATATGCCTCGCCTTGTAATAACCTAGACATACCCAACCATGACGCATAACCTTCTTCAGTTGCAAGTGTCAAACTACGGGATGCTACGTTCAATATCAATTGTGGACTATCTTCTCGCAGATGATGTACAGCAGTCTGATAACTAAGCGCGCAATTCAAACTGTGAGGATCAATATTTGAAGAGTGAGTCACGGCTTGCTGAGAAAATTCTAGGGCGATGTCTATCTTTCCAATTACCAAATTGGCAAGAGCTAAATAGCACATAGCAGTTGTTTTATGGTCTAATGCGTAAGCAAGAGAGTAACTTCGATGAACTTTGGGGTTTTCATCATAAATTCTGATAGCATTTTGTAGTGAATCGATTGATGAATTGAATTCACCTCTCATGCATTGGACGGCACCCATTATGCGATTGCCAATAACTAAGCCTGTTTCATTGGACTTATCTTTACCAAGTTGTAGTGAAAGCAACGCCAATTCTAATGAGTGTTGATAATTTGAACGTATAAACTGAAGAGAGCCAGCACCGGCAAGCACTGGGAAGGTTTCAGAAGGATAATCAAGTGCTTTACAAAGAAATAGTGCTCTTTCGTAGGTTTTGCCTGTATCTGCGCCAGATATGCCTCTGGTGCCAGCATTAGCTACTCCCAGTGCTATTATTGTATCTAGTTCAATTCTGTCACGTATTGAGGATTGCGTAAGCTTTGGAATTAGGTTGCGAGCATTTTCCAAATGAATAAATGCTTCTGCATAATTAGCACGGCTGTTTGATTGTAACCCAGCTTGCAGCCAGTACTTGACCGCAAGTTCAAAAGCACCAGCATATACATAATGATGAGCGATTATTTCAGGATGAGTTTGTCGAAAAATAAGGTCTTCAGTTTCATACCAAGAAGCCATTCTACTATGTAATTCCATTCGATCTGCAATTAAAAGGCTTTCATATGCTGCATCACGAATCATTGCGTGCCTAAACAAAAATCTAGATTCATTTGGTTTTGCATTTACTATCACAAGACCTGCTTCCATTAGTTTATCCATTCCTCTTTGCAGATCTGTTATGGGGATATTTGTAAGAGCGGATATCAGAGTTATTGAAAACTCTCGACCTTCCACAGCACCTATCTGCATAATTCGCTTCATGTCACCCATTTTGTCAATACGAGACATTAAATGTTCACTAAGTTTGTCTGGCACAGATATTTTTTCAAAACCATAGTCATTTGAATAATCATGGGTAGACTGGAGCAATGAGAATACTAAATCTTCAATAAATAACGGTACTCCATCCGTTTGGTCGACTATTTTTTTGCTAAAAACTCTGGCAATTTTTTTTCGTTCCATAATGAGTCTAACAAGGCAAAACTTTCAATATGCTGAAGCTGTTCAATGTTTATTTTATGTACATGCGACAAATTCATTATTGGATTAGCATTGCTTTTTATATCGCGACTAGTGATGATTAATAGAAGTGGTAGATTTGTGAGAGGTTCAGAAAGGTATTGCAATAATTCCTGCGTCGATGGATCAATCCAATGAGCGTCCTCGATTATCATTAACAAAGGTGTTCTAAGACACTCTTCTTCTATCAATTTTATTAGAAGGTTATATAGTTTTTCGCGCCGCTTGGGATTTGATATCTTTGGTATTGCATTTTTCCACGCTTGTTCGATTAGTAGTAGTTCTGCCAATAAATAGAGTTCATCTGCACTCAAGTTAGTATAATGCGCTGACATTTTTTCTAGACTTTCATGAATATCATCGGTTCGCGAAATGCCCAATAACGCTTGCACATGTGCGATAACAGGTGCAAATGCACTCCCTTGTAGGTGTTCGTTGCAATGAAACCACCATTGTGAGTGATCCGAACCGACAATATTTTCAGCTATATTTGATACTAGGCGAGATTTACCAATCCCGGGTTCTCCGGATAAATAGATGTATTGACCATTACCATCACATGCTTCTTTCCATAAACCGCTGATTACTCTGATCTCCTTTTTTCTTCCTACTAATGGGGTTTTACTTTCAGGTCTTAGTGCTAGAAAACGACTCCGTTCTTTACTTTCTCCAATAACACGCCAAACTCTAGTCTCTCCTGAAAACCCTTTGATTTTGTGAAGTCCAAAATCTTCAAAGTCGAATAGATTTCCGGCCAATAATCGAGTTTCATTGGATACGGCTACTGAATTCGATGGTACTAACGTTTGCAGCCGAGAGGCTAGATTAGGTGGATTACCGAGCGCAGTAATTTGATTGTCCATGTTGCGCCGAGTATCACTATTCTCAGTATTTTTTTCTAAGTGCCTTAGGTTTCCCACGACACATAAGCCACTAGCTATTCCAATTCTAACGCTCAAATTCACGTCGTAAATGTTGATTGAAGATATCGCTTCTGATATAGCTAGACCTGCTCTAATAGCTTGACTAGCATCATTTTCATGAGTGTGTGGATATCCAAAATAGACCCAGACGGCATCGCCTGCAAATTGCACAAAAAACCATTAAATTTTCTCACCCAATCCAAAACACAATCCTGATAGGAGAGAATCAGATCTCTAAGTTCCTCTGGATCGAGTTTGTGGGCGAATGTAGTTGACCCGACCAGATCACATTCAAGCACTGTTATGTGTCGACGTTCAAGTTGAGTATCAGATGTTTCTTCCTTGATATTCATGTCCATCTTATTCCACTCCTTCGAATTAGATTACAAATTTAGTTTGGACTATCTCCCTCAGCACCCTCGTAAGGAAAGTTCTTCGAACTGTAGCGGATCACTAGATTGGCTATGGCAAGTAACAGAATTGCGCCTGCTACGTACAGTATTTCCAGGGTAGGTTCGTGGTGAACTTGTAGATCACCGATAAGCATTCGTGTGAGCGCAGTAATGGCGACATAGATCAGGAAACGCACTGGCATGTGATTGGTTTTGAAATAAATTCCAACCATGGCGCCGAGTTCGAGGTAGATGAAAAGCAGTAGTATGTCAGCGATGGTGGCGTGACCGGTGTGTACCATTTCGGAGAAAGCAATGATGGCGGACCAGGCGGTGGCACCGCCGATGGCGAACAGGGCCAGGTAATGAAAGCCATCGACCAGTAAATTGCCAACTACTTCAGAGAAGTCTTTCAGTTTCTGGTTGAGTTTGTCTGCCGGATGCGCCTTTGACATGAATTACTCCCTT
>WLWI01002258.1_pt1 | contig 16659 bp, 8 predicted proteins | sample 6701501 | NCBI WGS metagenome assembly WLWI01 (sample SAMN12718690, study PRJNA515312) | sponge metagenome | isolation source: marine sponge | host: Mycale hentscheli | place: New Zealand: South Island, Marlborough, Capsize Point | collected 2014-11-01
GATATGAGTGTGTTTTTTGTTGTTGTGTGTTTTTTTTTTGGTGTGTGTGTGGGTGGGTTGGGTTGGGGGGGTGGGGGGGGGGGGGGGGAAAGGAAATAGGCATAGTTGTTGTTGTTGTTTTTCAATGCATTCCCCTCCATCTTCTCTTCCCTCTTCTTAGGTGTTTGCCAGTGCATGAATATAATCCTAATCTAGTTATTAAAGTCATGTCATGTTGATGCAGAAACCACGAAGATTCCATAAAACCATAGTACTAAAAAAAATCATTAATCTAATAACCACAAAAAAAAATTTTTTAAAAGAAGTCTTGTTAGGCTTAAATGATACACTAAGAAAAAGAATTTGCAAGTGGGGTAAAACTATTAAGTAAAGAAAAGTAAAAGTAGAGATAAATCCAAAGAAATAATAATCTACTATTTTGTGAAAAGAAATCATTCTTTTTCATTTTAATCTTAACTAACAAAATTAATCATTACAATAAAAATTATAGTGACGAGTTAACATCCTGCATGCATTCATTATTATAACTACCTCAATTCCATACTGTAGATTTTATTTATTAGAAGCATCAACAGTTATTCTAGTGTTTCAGATGACAAATGACAAAGGCACAAAAATAGTGTAAGCTACATACAAGTAATTAACAAAAGTTAATGCTATGAATACAATTGTGGACCTTAAGTGACACAATACTGAAACTATTGAGAAATCTTATTCATGAATTACCTTTAGACAAAGCAAGTGCGTGCAGGGAGCAATTAGTACTCATATTTAATTTACCCTAGCCTGATCAAGTACAAACCTCATTTGTTAGAGTTTACTAATGGGAAGAAGTAACGAAGAGTTGTGGACAGAACCAGTACAGATTACTACAACAATTTTAACAAATAGGCATAAAACTTCCTAGATGCTTGGCCATCTATACTGCATGCAAATCAGCCTTCAGGATATATTAAGCAGGAAGCATATTATGCTGTTTATACTGTGTTTGTACACTACAAAGAATTTGACATTATTGAACCAAGAGCAGATTTCAGCAAGAAGTCAAAATGTCAGGTTAAGTTTTAATTAAACATTACTAGCTGTTACTACTGAGAGAATTTGCTACTATATTATACATTGTACATGATGAGAATCTAAAATAGTATTTTCAAAATGATACTTTCTATAAAGAATCTTAGTTAATAATGATTAAGTTAATGTTGTTGTAATGTTTCATGATGAAGACACACATAGTTTAAAAATTTTGTGGGGGTATTGGTGGTGCTTCGAAACAAGTAAACAAAATGTACAGCTTTTTCCCTAAAGCTCATTTGTATCATAAGCTACAGATTTAAGTGGGAATAAATTTAAATTGTAGCTCACAATCACCTTTAGATAAAATATCCATAATATTCTGAGATGATTCATGTTCTCCCATAGCGTCCAGTATATCAGTTATAATCTTCCAAGTAGGTGTGTCAGTTGATCTCAACCATTTATCAAATAATTCCACTAGGCAATCAAAGTCAACTTCTTTGCACAGTTCTTGAATGCTTTTCAATTCAGCTGCTGAAATTTTCAAATTTATTCCTATCTCTTGCCATTTAGGGGCCAATTGTCGTAAATTAATTAATAAAGTGTCTAAATTAAAGGACTGATCTAAAAATTAGGAACATTACAAAAATTAATGTGAAAAAAAACAACTACAGAAAATAGTTTTTGTATTTGTATTACCAAAGGGGACAGAAAGCTGATGAAATTAGAGAGTGTGGAATATAAATTATTGTTGCATATTGTTCAGCAACTCTAGCTACTTTCCTTAAAACTTAATCCTAGCCAATTTCTGTATCACTTAATCCTAGCCAATTTCTGTGTCAAATATGTTTTTAACCATAATTGAGAAAATATCCAAATAGAATTGAATTGAAAAAAACATATCTGTTAATTTTATGTATCTATGTTTAGTATAAAACGAGAAACAGTATCCTAATCTTTAAAATAAGCACACCAACAACATACATACCTGCAGTAATTACTTCTGCTTCATTTAATTTGTAGTCCAAACTCTTCCTCTGACTTTGATCTGAAATAATGTTAGTTTCTGTTTTGGTATCATATGAGCCTGCTGTATTACAGCTCAAAACAGTATATTCCACCTAACGAATGAAATAGTGAAATATACAAAATTGTATGTTCATTCTTACATTTTTCTTCACCGTGGCCTTGGGACATCTTATGGATGTGTATTCATATTCCTCGATAGCCTTTTCAATAAAATTCATATTAAATGAGTAACAACAAAGAAATTATGCTTACTTCATTCTTTTGTAGTGCCTTATGATCTAATGTTCCATATTCTTCTCCTTTCAAATAGGGTGAAGCAATTTTTGATTTATTAGAAGATATGTTTAGTTGATTATATATACTACTACTTGGCTGAAAAAACAACAAAATGTTAATAAATATAGAGCCGTATTTAACATTAACTTAATGTGGCTAACTCATAATAACATAAAGTTGTACTTATGTACTATAATACCTTATTAAATTGAACCTACAAATCATTTGATAGACATATTGAACATTTAATCGCAACTCCATAGGATATGAAACCATTTCATTATTCAACTTGAACATTATAGGATGAGGCTGCTGTGTTTATTAGATATTCTGTTGTGACTGTCCAGGATATGACGGGAATTTTTGCTGTAGATGAAACATCAGTGTTAGATTGTGGGGTGTTTATGTATAACTTACCATGGAGAGGTGTACATATGCTACCATTTACATTCAAATGGATCAAAAAAATTATCAAAAATGTCTCATGAGTAGTCATGATTAGGGGAATTGGTGGAAGCCTCATTGGGGAGGTGAGAGAGAGTGTGGGTGGGTGCTTGAGTGATTTTTTTCTTTGTTTCCTTCTTCAAAGTCTAGTTTCAGTTCTAGTTCTAGTTTCATTTTTATGAAGGTTTAAATGATATTGATTACCAGCACGGTCGGTAAACTAAAATACTTTTGATTTGAAATGATTAGCTCTGTATGAAATGATAATCTGTTATGCCAACATTACTAACTCATGGGTATTTTTGTATCACTTGTTCTGAGTAAATTTAAGGTAAAGCAAGCAGCAGTATTGTTTAAATTTTCTTCTCATTATTGACCAATATATATAAAGCAATGTGTTAGTTAAAAGACATGTAGCTATTAACTAATATTTCTAAAATACTAATTTGTATTATACATACAAACTTTACTACTTTGTAAGTTATTTTTATGATCAGTGTGACCGTCTGATTTTCGAATACAAAGTTGCGGTGGACAATAATCATGTAATGTTGTGAACAAACCTCGCTACTTGTGGCACTAGATGGAAACTGAAACTTGTCATAGTCTAAACTTGCCTATAGTCAAACACATTGTAAAAACTGTAATTTTATAATTTACATTTGTTACCTGCACTGCCATTTTTTTTCTAAGACACACAAGTATCAATCATTGTGCTGAATATTAATTGAAAAATTGTTTATACTTACCTCTTATTTTTACCTATAAAAATAGAGTATTATTAATAAACCTCTAATATATAAAGCTTACAATTTCCTTACCTGCTTTAGTTTTTATGACAATAACAGTTAGTATTGTGCCCATTATAAGTAATGCAATGCAAAAGAAACAAGATGATAATCCTATGGCCACAATTAAATTGATGCTGCTATAAGATCTCTTGTTGTCACTAGATGCTATTGAAAATAAATAAATAATAATATATGCACATTTCAATGTACACAATGTGATCTTACATGTATTGTTTGAAGTAGAAACAGTCAAGTTGAAATAAGAACTAATACGAGTATGGTTGGACGTAGAGTCCTGAGATGTGACATCACCTATAAAAAAATACAATAACCTAGCATATCTGATTAGTTACGAGAGATAGAGTTGTAGTGAAAGATGTCATAGACTTAACTTACTTGTTGGTACTTCTTTGGTGTACACATAGTTATATGTACTCTGATTACAATCAAAATATAATGTTACTGATAAATTATAGGTTTCACCAGGAGGTGAATACTGATTCGTACAGTTAACAAATTGAAAACAGAAACGTGCTAAAGTGACGTTACTTCCGCAACATTCAGTAGTGACATTCATAAAATACTGCATTCCGCATTGTAAGACTAATTCTTTAGAATTGTTTCCATATCTGAATTGTGATATACTTCCATTTTGTGTATAAATATGTACTGTATAATTATAATCATGATCGGACATTCTATTTTCACAGAGCAGTAAGTTAGAATCATTTTGAAACAAATTGAAATCTTGTGAACCTAATGAACAATCTAGAGAAACATTTTTATGTAAATATACTAATACAAGTATTCTAATGAAACAACTACTCACTTTTAGTAGTAACTTGGATAGCTTTAGTGGGAGACACCATAAAGTCATTACATTCTATATTAGACTCTGGGTATTCACTAGAAACTACATACTGTAAAGAAGATTTCAAGTAAAGTGGTTGTGTAGAAATATTCAATAGAGTTGTAGTAACTGATTGGATTTTATTAAAAGTATATGGAGCATTCAATTGGCTATCTGTATACTGATGAGCCCAATACGTATTACTATCAGTGATATCATTGGATTGCCACACCCACTTAATTTCATTATTTGTAGTACTGCATAGGACTGTTATCACATCACCTGGACACTTGTCAGTGATAGAACTGTTCACAGATATCTCAACTGCATAATCTGTACATTTAAATGCATGATATAATTATTATTGTTATAACAGTGGGATTGTAAAAAGTGCATGCTTAATATTCTTTAGGACCTGCAAACATGATAGCGCTTAGATGATGGAAATACACTGTAATAAAATTTAGTACTTTGAGCACTTTTTTAAATAAAGGGCAACATGTGTATAGAAAAATATTCACTGCACTTTATGCATAATATATTTCAAAATACTACAACTGCTACACACGTTTCACATGGGCTTTTGATTTCATTGTGTTATAAAATTTTTATTAGGCTTAGACAGCTAAAATGTGACTTTCAAAATAATATATTAATTCTGACAAGTTTCAGCATCCATTTTTGCATAGATTTAATACCAACTTTAGTATGACACTACACAGCCTATATATATAGCTATCAAAGAATAATGGATTAACTTAAACTTATATTTGGACACAATTAAGGCTTAAATCATAATTTCATGCACATAGCTTCATAATAATGCGCTGGTTGCAAATTATATACTAGTAATTCTGTACCTTTAGAAAGCAGGATGAAGAAAAAAGATACTTAAAAAAACAGCGCTAGTCTATCCATCATACTTTGACAGCCTGCAGAAGTTCAGATGATAACGGAGCAATCGATATCTAACAAGAGCAATTAGATTAAATCGAAGCGCTCGAATTGACCTGGCGGAATTTTTGGCGCACGGTGACGAGTCGGATGTAGACTGTCCGACCGTCACCGAATTGTGTAAAGCCTCGTTTTTCTACTCTTTACCTATTTATAGAGATAAAGAATCAGCAATGCGTGACAAAGTGGAACCATATTTAACACTGAACAACGTCCTGCACTTGATGAACCGTTCAACTTTGATTCAAGCTACATATGCATTTTGTTGAAAGCTGAGAACTATTCTGTTGATTTTTTCATACAAAAAGTAAAGATGTGCACAATAAGAGAAACTATTTTTTTCCTTTTTCAGCATCTCAGGTAACACATTAATTATTTTTTTCAGAAAAGTTGATTGGTGGGAATGGTGCAGTTATTATATTATATATCCAGGATATTATACAGGATCTGGTGGAAACACTGCTCTACTTAGCCAGACTCATATTTATACTTGCACTACTTTGATAAACACATTATACTAGTGTATATTCTCAACATTGAACAAAGATGAAATAATGAAGTTTTCAATAAAAGGCTGAAACCACTAGTATAGCTTGTGTCGACATTATGTGGTCAACAAGTTCACAAGAATGTTTTTCAAAATCATTTTACTTTAATCAACATCTCTATTGAGCAGGTTACCAAATTCAATCAGCAACTGATAGTACTTTTAATGTTGTAGAAGGAGACAATAGAAATTTTGATAACATTATCGTTGTGATATTTCTCCCAACATCATTAGTTGGTATGATCAGAAAGTAATTATATTATTAAAGTAGAGTCCAAAAAAGTAAGAATTTTACCAAAAGTTGCTGAGTTTCATTTCCTTCTTTTCAATACTTAATTTGGCAGAATTTTCATTCACACTTATTTGATATTCGGAATTACATAATTTAATACTGAATCCCCTCCATCTATCTGCCAATAGCTGCTCTTCTTATCAACATCATCAGAAGAATGCAGCAAACTAAAGAGGCAATAAAATGTAATTATTCAATATCAGATACCTCCCATCCACCTGGTGATGGTTAATTTGTTGTTATTGTTATAGCAATGGGTGGAGTAGTGGAAGTGATAAATTTGATGGTGAGAATGACAGTGTGGGATAAATAGCCTAGGAAAACTTTATCTACAATATCAGTTCTGCTCCATTTTGAGCGACGTAGCCACATTATATTTAAACCAACATGATTATTGCCAATATTTTTTCTTGTTCTGCAATTTAATATTTTGTATTCTACTTTTGATATGTGCTGGTATATATACATTCTAGTAAGTTAAATACATTATAGTAAGTTAAATCATTATAACATGTGCAAATTTGCGGTGAACTGATTATATTAAAAATAAATTTACCATTGAAACAAAGGAAAGGATTTGGAGGCTGCAAGATAGTAGACTATTATTTATATCGGCTTTAGTAACAAAGAAGTATTTTGTGTCATTGGTAGTAAAAATATGAATACATTCTTATTAATTCATGTCGAGGTTTATAATATTATTCATCACACCATAAACTGGAGGTTCATCAGTATTACCTGACAGTAGCTATATTAACTGAACATGACACACACCAAAAATAGAGTTAATTGATAAATTAAATGGCCCAAAATAATATTTTTATGGGACATGATGAATAGATGATATATCTGGTGGTGATGATCATGGAGGGATTTGCAAAATCTTCAGGTAATAAACTAGTTGAAGTCCTTTCCCATGTATACTACAGTTTTTAACCTACATGGTCATCACTAGCTCTTACTTGTATTTTATATGAAGTATGATTTGATTACAATCAATTAAAATTTATCTATTTTTGTTTAAAAGATTTCCTTGTGTACAATGTGTTCAAAATTATAAGTATTACTTTCAGTATCAATATTATTTTAAGCCATATGTTGTTTTGTCTGTAAAAAAACAGTAATGGTGCATAAACATGTATGCTTTGTTAAAATGTTTTCGTACTCTGCAAGGTCATTTATTAGGTATTGTAGCTATCACTAAAAAATGTAAACCTATTATGTGTGTATGTATATTTATATTATATTATAATATAATATAATATAAATATACATACACACATAATAGGTTTACATTTTTTAGTGATAGCTATAATATATTATTAACTATATATTATATATTATATATATAGTTAAATCATTGCTTTTGTGATCACACTATTTGGCTATACAAATATTATTTCAATATGTAATGTATATGCGTCTTTACTTTTAGCTACGACTTAAAATACAACTAGCCATAACATCTGTGTCAGTCAATTACAGAATCACTTCTCTTAGAAGCCACTATAAAGTAAACCTCAGGTAATGTATTACTCTGAATTATTGCATTCTTTCTCAATAATGACAGTGATATGATATAATTATCTATACAATTATGTTTGTTTATCTGAAACGACAGAATCTATCTTCATAAATACTAATCTAGTTAAAAAAAATTCTTTATTGGATTGTACCACATGTCAGTAAAGAACCAAATAGATTAATAATAACAACATCATGGTACAATTCCTCAAACTCTCAGATGGGGTGGCTGAAGAAATCCCATATTTCATTTTATTTCAAACAAGTGGCATGTAAAATAATCTATTCAAAGAGCTTAAAAAAGCCACAGAGAATAATTACTTCCATTATATTTCAGAGTGTGAATGTATCATCACTTATCCTTCTATGATAAACATTTAAGTATGATTATGACTAAACAATATGTACATACCTTAGCAACAAACTCTGACACTTGTTGTGACATTTCTGTTTAACTTTTGTATAAAAACATTATACTAATAATGTTGACCGTTTCCTCTCCCTTCCTTTGGTACTAAAAACGAACCATAAAAATGAATGGAAGAACAAGATATAAAAAGGTGGTAGTTATTACTGATATAAAGTTTATACCTTATTCAAATTAAATGACCCTTTCAATGTTTATATTATTTGTGGTTAAAGTAGAAAAATATTAGTGCTTTAGAAATTGTTAGCCCCCCTGAAGGGATGAGTGAGTGAGTGAAATCAAATCAGTAAGTTCACACAGCATAAAATTTTTTAACGTAGACGCCTCAGAAGGTAGAGGAAGGAAGGCATCATCCCTTCACCCACCCTCAGTAGATTATACCCTGAGCATAGCAGTAATTAATTACCAAATAAAAGCCAAATTGGCATATTAGAACACACAATAATTATATAGTGCATATCAACTTTTAATGTTTTCCCTTAATAAAATTAAACATGGCAACTGTTACTTAGTATTTGAGAAAGTTGTTCATATTGAAGAATTTACATTCATTTGATCTTATTGCATTTCTTAATGCTTTGCAGTGTTGGTCATAGTTCTAGTTAGTAGCTACCAACTTGGGAAGCAGCATAATGTGAAATATTTGAATTTTTTATTAGGATTGTATTAATGTTTATTATGCACATCACCACTTAAAAATTATACTTGCAGAAACAACAATAACAGATATCAACCAGACTAGCTAAATCACATTTAAAGTGAAGGATCTGCTCATTTTCTCGCTCTGTCTTAGCTATTTAATTGTTCATCCTTCTTATCCTCACTAACATCACTACAAATAACTCATCCCCACCTCTTCCAATGCATTACGCAATTAGACCGAAGGTTAAACCTACCTAGGAACTCTACATCACCCACTCCCTCTCTCTCTCTCGTATCACTTTATCTTCTGCTGAGATAGCATATTAATATCAGGTGGGTATATAACCTAATAAGAGATAAAATAGTATTATTGTGGTCATATATTCAGTGTTTCAAGTGTACTAACTATAAGGATACTTCTTGGACACTACCTTTTATCCTTTGAAACCGTTCATAGAAGCATGAGCAATATTTCTAATGCTCAAGTGAGTTATCAGTTGCGGCATCTATTGATTGACTTGTGGTCGTCTTGAACCACAAGGTCAGATGCAAGTAGTAATTAATTATTACATGAAGTGTAACTTGGCACTACTCATGATATAAAAATTCATAAACCGTATAAATGACCACTTTAAGGTTTACAAAAGGTATAATTTATATAAGATATATATATTTATATCCACATAGTATTGTAAGTAGAAAATTATTATTAAGCTACAGCAACATACTGTAGCTAGTTATACAAATAATATAACATTTTAGTGTTGTTTTGGACTCATCTTTAACATTAACGAACTGGTTTTGAAAGTATTTGTGAATACATCATAATCCATTTAATAAATCGCCTCCATCAGCTGATTACAACAACCTCTCTTGAGGAAATTTGGGTTGATACTTGTCAACAATATTTTCAACCAGCAATAAAAACAACTATTTGTATATTTTGATGACCCCTTACCATATGTAATAGTACACACGCAAACTGCAGGTGATTCTTGTAGTGGTGACTTGGCCGAATGAGAACTTCTTATATTTCACAGAACATTTTACAATACAGACAACTGGATATGAATTACTTAACTCCATTTTGCAGTAAAAATCTATTTCCTACAGTTTGAGTTACGTTTGTGCAGTTGTTTACCACTGCTATTGAGAATGTTGTTATCACAAACTAGTTTTATGTAAACTGAAGCAAATAGTGATGTTGACAGAAGTCAAACATTCTCATGAAGGAAATATAATATTGATACAACAAAACAGTTAAGTAAACAAAATATAGCAGCAAGTAAGCATTCATTCACGATATTCTACTTACAATCAATATAATGCATGAGCTGTCAACAAAAATGGAAGAGTGGCTTGGTTTGCTGTAAATACTAAGTGCAGCAATAGAGTTGTGCATGATGACTATTACTAGATAACTATAAGTATTCCCAGCTTGACTTTCTCATTCTTATCATTTTTCATTCTCACTCCCACAATAGTTTCAGCAATCTAACAGCATTCTCATTCAACACACACACACACACACACACACACACACACACACACACACTTATACATAGTCTTTCCCCTTTCCTCCCCCCCCCCCATCCCACAAGAAACAAAAACAAAAAACAAACAAAAAAAAAACAAAAAACGCATTTACCTTTTGTGATATCGGTTCTTCTTAATAATGTAAATGGTATCAGTATATTGGCCACTGGACTGACAAATGAACTCTTCTTGATCATAAGTGTTATAGTGCCAGCTTATCAGTTACGGCATCTATATTAATCAATGACTGGGATGTTGTATTGAACACCCAATGACTGGGATGTTGTATTGTATATGATGGTTGTCAATAACCACAGGAACCTGTTACTGCTCATTTGATTTGATGCCTGCACAGCAACACACAAGAGAGCTTGTGGTTCAATCAGGTTAGTTCAGACGCTACTGTCGGTGATACACAATGTCCAAGGCTCACAATAACTGTATTTTGCTATATTATATATATATAATATTTTATATGTTGACATATACAATTGGATACATTTTTCATATTTTAAGGGTTCAAGATAGAATATGCTGATACCATCACGATAGTATTTTTATGTGACCTTGACTCATATGTGATAATTCATTATTGAATTGTACAAGCTTTCTACAATCAAATGAGCTAGTAGTTGTAATTCAAAGAGTCTCTGTTCCTCAGGTTTAAGGAGGTTTTGGAGAATACAACGTCATAGCTTAACAGCTATTGGTAATTCGGTAATTCAAAAGTCACTGTATATACTTATGCACCCTTTTATCAGGATTAAGATGTGGTAATTATTATCTGCTTGGATGTGGGGATCGATGCCCATGTGACCTAACAACTCAGAGTGTACAGTACAGCCAACTATACAAGCTGAGAGTCAGCAAGTCTAGTATATGTACAACTGCATAGAAGCATAGAATAAAAAGATAGAGCAGATATGTCACTCTCAGGTTTTATTTAGGTCCCCTCTGGCTTGTGAAATAAATTAGCCTTTCTCGTGAAATATCTTGCTATTGACTCATGTAATAAAATTAATAGCTTTATAATAATGAAATCCCCGAGTCCATAACATATAAACTGGTACATAGAATTTTGTTACTGTGGTGCAGGAAGATGTTGCTCAATGCATTATGTGTTTTGTGGTTTACAGGTGTTCATTTTGGAATTCACATTTTTAGATTGTGACCAAACAAAATTGAGGGGAGTCCAGCCCCTGGAGCCCCCCCCCTTCCTACGCTGCTGTAATGACTGTTATTATTGCAGTATAGATCAAGTTCCCCTAAAAGATTTAGTGACTATGAACTATAGCTAACTTGATTGGCAAATTGGGAATATTTTCAAGGGATTTATTTTTCATAATTTTGATTGCTTCCATCTGCTGTTTACATTTAGCATCAATCGATGATTAAATTTGGGGAATAGATGTTAGTCAAAGCAACAAATTAGTATGGAAACAACAACAAATACTGTTTGAAATTTATGATCCCTTACCATTTATACTCTACATCACTGCAAAGAACTGATCGATAAACATTAGAATTCCATCAAGCTTTAATAATTGAACTTTTTACAAAACTATTAAAAAAGTAATAAATCATTAGCTATACACCCAATTACATCTCAATCCAACAAAAACTTCGGCGTTCAACGCCTTTTATGCATGTATTATTATTAAACTATGTTTGTACACAAATATGAATGAAAATGTTTGTTTATGTGTACTATTACACTAATTCAATTGAAGTTCTTCTTTCTCTCCTGAATTCCATATGCTGCATTAGGTACTAGAACAGATGTTACTTCTTTCTCTGAGCCAACTTGTTCATATAATGGAATGCTCTGATGTATTTGACCCGTTGCCTCAACTTTACCATCATTTTTATTGGATGAGCTGCATTACAAGTATGATAATATCAAAGTATATATAAACTATACACGAGTAGTTCATATTAATGCACTTGAATGTTCTAAATATCAAACATACCATTACAAACGAAAATCTGTTTACCATAAAGTATTGTCTTCCAATCAGTTTTATAGGCATTAATATTATATACTTACCAACTAGACTTTCTTCTGATTCTTATTATTTCAATAACAAGTCCAATATTTAGCGCAATAGATAGAGCAATTATTACAGATACTATTGGCACAATGACAGTCTGAAAACTACTAAAGTTTTCTCCAGAACAATCATCATAGTAACAATTTAACGTCACAACATTATTAAAGTTCTTCTTTGTATCTAAAACAAATGAGAACATGCTTTTTCAGATTAGTACAACAAGCATCAAATTAACTACTTGAATCAATTAACCTACATACCAGTACTAATAGTTGTTATATAAGATCCATTTTTAATGACGTTATCCTGCTTGATAGACCTTATATTATATGAAATGTCTCCTATGACAGATACTGAATTGTTCCTCAATATAGTAAATTGAAAATTTCCAATTTCTATTAAATTGTTACAGCAGTATGTACTAATATATACATTATATGAAACTCCAACTCTTGTCATAAAATCAATATATGAATTATCCGTAGATATTGTATTAATATTATTATTTCCAGAACTTGTAGAGATATTAACATAATACATGTAAGTAAAATTCACAATCAACGGATTACTCCAACTGATGTGAATAGTACTATTGTTATTCTTAGTCAAATTATGAACAATGCTAAAATGTACTGGAGCAGAGCAATCTGTTAAATAAATAATAAAGCACAAAATTATTATTAAACTAAAGCATATTGATCTACGCTATTGTTAAATTTTAGTTAGCTTAATCAATAAACTACAGTAGAGATTTTTTGGTACCCCTTAGTTCATTACATACAATTGCAAATTCACCCAAAGTTCACAAAGTAAAGAATTCAGCTTTAAAATCCATGACTTCAAAACAACAACAACAACAAACATTTACTTGTTACTGGGAACTAGGCAGCAGCTTTAATGTGTAGAAGCCTACAATATAAGGTGACGTTATTGTTTTTAACAAAATATAATAGTGTATTAGAAAAAAAAAGATATCTATGATATGATAGCTAAAGGCTTAATTGTTTCAAAATGAGTATATGTTACATGTTTGTTACAGAGTACTTTTTTGTGAGTTTATATATTATTTGTACTGACTAGAAATTGTATTATTGGCATTGTATGGAAGGATGTCATGAAGTTGACAAGAGTGCATATCCTAGATACTCTCAGAAACAGTTATAACATACTATAACAGCATTTCTATACTTTCACTTACTGTTGGTGACACATATAATTGTAATCAACATTTCACTTCCTGGTGCTAATGAGAATTGATAAATTCTTCCCTTGCCTATTCCCTTTAATTCATTTACAAATTCGAATTTATTATCAGTACTATAATAATTCTTGTAAATAATAAATACATCAATTAGTGACTGTGAGTATTCAAAGCATTAAATAAACAATATGAAAGGACGTACCACACCTGTCACAGTATGCCTCACATCTCTAAATTAGTTGGAAATTTATTTTCAGCCAACTTATAGAAATAATATATTTCATGCAATAAACATTAGCAAATGAAATATATATATATTATATATATATATATGTATATAGTACTTATTACACCGAGTCAGAGTGTGATATGGTGAAATATTTCATGAGCAGGCTAATATATTTTCATGAGTCAGAGGGAAGTGAAAATAAAGCCTGAGAGTGAAATTCTTGCCATATCATTATGTTGAGTGTTATAAGTGGTTTATTCTATCCTAGATATCTTCACTACTGTAGTTAGTACTTGGACCTTAACTCTCAAGGTATAAAGTTGGCTGTACTGGTTCTCCAAACCCCAGCTGATATTTTAGCAACTGCTCTAACTAGGTTGGGTAGGCTACACACCAGAGGAAGGTAGCTGTAAACTGACCTATGACTTTAATCCTTCTTAATTCTTGATTACATGTAACATTGGCTGAAGTTACATTCCCAGACAGAGCAAACTGCAGTGTTGAACTGACGAAACTATTAATCACACTCAATAAAGTAGTATTTACTTCTTCATTGTGGTTTTGAACAAGAGTCATTGGTATGTTTAAATTTTCAGCAAGAAAATATGCCCTTGACATCATTCCATTAGAACTTCTCCATTCCCAAAACATACTTCCAGTAGAAGTTTCATTGCAAATTAATGTACTGACTTCTCCAGGACATATTGGAAGAAGTGTAGCACCTGAAAAAAGGACAATTGATCTACATTTCAAATATTACGCAATTAAATAATTTTATGATTTTCTTCCATTTCCCTCAAATATAATAATAATAATCTTTTAGTGATAATTGTCTGGAAACATACAATCCTCTAATATCTGACAATGTTACTGGGAGAAACATGAGATTAATCGCTTTTCTTCTTTTATTCAATCCTTTAAGACATCACTGATATAACAATTATCAAGTTCTGATCCTTCATAAAAACTAGATTGAAACTTTCTCACCTAAAGGGGTCTGGAGAGAAGCAAAGGCAAAACATGAAAAAATCTTAGGAATCGAGCCCAGGAATCCTGGCTTTAGCCACCAGTGCTCTAACCACTGAGTTAAACAACCCACAGACATCCAAGACATTCACATTTTACTTTTATGCTTTTGAGTAGTACCGTGTTTGCTGCAGTCGTACTCAACAGACCACCCATCATGTGCTGTTCGAACACCTTTTAGGTGTCAACCTGAAAAACCTCTCCCTCTGGAGAGGAGCCATAATTAGTGGATTGAAAAGGCTTTATCATCACAATTCAGGTCAACACCAGATAGGTGTTCCAATGGAACCTAATTGGTGGTCTGTTGAGTAAGAGACTGCAGCAAGCGGTACTAAAGAAGGTAAAATGTGATAGTCTTGGAAGTCGAAGGTTGTAGGTCAGTGCACGGGTGGCTAAAGCCAGTGGTCCTGGGTTTGATTACCGGTGACAACTAAGTTTTTTTTTAATACAACGGAATTATAAAACAATTACTTTCATTTAATATACCTAAACTTCCTAATCCCCACCACTTCCCTTCAGTAATTGAATAAGTATAGCTTGCTTAGCTGTTTAAAAGCTATGTAAGAGTTAAAGTGAGTCTTTTCCTTTCCTCCTTGGAAATCTAGATCTTCATCTTGCTTTGTTGTCTTTACATAGCCAATTCCTAAAGTAGTCACTATAAAACTACGGACTAGTTAGCAACAACCCCCTTCCTTTGTTTGCTTTAAATTTGTGGTGGTAGAATAAAATTGAAGTCTTGTGAAGCGTTTAACTGTAAAATATTATCTATATCTACAAATAAATATTTTCGGAGAGACTTGCTGGACTATACTAAATCGCTAGTTTGTATCACGAAATTTCTGGCCCTTTACAAAAAGCTAGTTAAGGTACACCGAGGGTTTGGGTTTTGCTATGCCAAGTAAATAACTGGCCATACAAAATTAAATATTTAATAAAAATATTTAATTCTATATTGTTTAATAAAAGCCTGTGAAAGAGAGAGAATACATCTAATGAATAGGCTGAGAAAGAAATTATGAAGTGATAAATTAGTGGATTAAAAAAATTGAACGAATACAAAGAATCTTTGAAAAAAGAGGATTTTTGTTGGTCTGCTGAGAGTGAGACAGTAGCATAGCAGTACCCCTAAACAGTATGAATACAGAATTGGGGTGTTTATTTGCCGTCTGGTTGTCGTAGCTCAGTGGCAGAGCGCTTGTGCATTAAGCAAGGGTCCTGGGTTCGATTCCCGGTTGCGACCAAATATTTTTTTAATTCTGTATGGTTAAAAAAAATGCCTGCGAAAGAGAGAGAATACATCTAATGAGTAAAAGAAGGCTGAGAAAGAAATTATGATATATATAGTTTGATGAATGAATAATACTTACTAAAATATGCAGAATTGCAAATTCTAAGCAATGCAATCCAAGGAAGTAGGTACTTCTTGTCGATAGTGAAGATCATCTTTTATACTAGTATCAACTAGCTGTAGACTATCCAATAGCAGTCTAGACTGATTACTGGCTCCGAACTCGCCAGCCCTCACCCAACCCTGTGAAACAGTGACAACTAGATGACTTTTTTAGTATATTAGGTCTCATCTTTTAGGAAGACAAGGTCTCCCACCTGGAGCTGGCGGCCAGGTCGCTGCCATTTGGTTCTAGCTGCTAGGGAGGAAAGGTAGGAGCCCAGCCACTGCTTCCAAAGGTCAGCCATTAGGCGGGTGACGAGGTTCCACCGTCGGAGTAGGCGTAGTTGTCCTTGTGGTGCTGCAGGTGAAGGTGGTGCCAAGAGTGGGCGGCCAATGAGAAAGTGGCCTGCAGTCAAATAGCTGCCGTCAGTCA
>WLWI01002261.1_pt1 | contig 16650 bp, 9 predicted proteins | sample 6701501 | NCBI WGS metagenome assembly WLWI01 (sample SAMN12718690, study PRJNA515312) | sponge metagenome | isolation source: marine sponge | host: Mycale hentscheli | place: New Zealand: South Island, Marlborough, Capsize Point | collected 2014-11-01
GCGCTCGTTAATTGAAAAATACTGGAACTGTGAACGCTTTACCTAACTTACGTAATTAGAAGCGCGGGCGAAAACAGAGGTCTCACGTACCCCATAAACAGATAAATAAATAAATAAATATAGCGAAGTCTCGATTGAGTTACCCCTGATAGTGTCTCGCTCGCTTCGCTCGCTCGCCAATAATAACACTTCACATTTACGTAGAGTCAGAATCTTAAATTTCTTCTCTAATGTGTGTGGTTATATATATGTTATGTATGAATCATTGTATTCTTTCTGCCTAGCCTTGACCTGGTAACTTTAGTAATGTCATGAGATGTTACCATATAAGGTTCAGTGTCTTTAATTTTAATTTTTTTTAAGCAGGAGAGGGTATTAATAATCATTTGTTGACAGCAATTTGTCGGGATGTAGCTCATAGTTTTAGCTTGCCACACTTTGGGAGAAATTTCTCCAGGTGGCTTTCCTGACACCAAGTCTAGCCTAGCCTGCTCTGCCCAGTCTGCTGCTTGTAGGATGCATCTGTGATCTCATGGGCTAGGTGGTTCCCGGACTGTATCGGTAGACTTTAGTAGGGCCAACCTTCTCAGAAAGAACCTTTTAAGTGGTATCTCAAACTTAGGTATTTGATATGGCGTCAGAATTATATTTTGTTTATTTTAGTCTGGTCCCAGAGAACATTTGATGTTGTTTATGTACTGTAATGAATTTATGCCGTCAAAGAGCAGGATGAAGAGCTTCTGCTGAATAGGGTCATTTGATGTCTAAAAGATGAGCTGGTCAAGAGAAGTAGTTCATAAGATAGAAATAGGACCCTCTGACGCAATTGATTGGATTTCTTTGATATACTTCAAGTGTGCTTGTAATGTAGCGACTTACAGTACTATTTCATATTCTTACCTTCCACATGCATGACTTTCAATTTTGGTTGTTTGTTGTTTTTGTTGTTGTTAATCATTTGTGTTGTAGAGGCCATGTGTCCACCATTGTATGTGATTGGGTTTCATGACTAATTACTTTAAATTACTTGTAAATTACTTGTATACAGACTGCAAAAAGATGAAGATGGCAGCTCATCACAAGCACCATCAAAACCACGTCCACTCTATGACATACCTTATATGTTTGAAGCCAGAGAATTTCTGCGCAAGAAGCTTGTTGGAAAAAAGGTAAGTAATATTGAAATGTTTGTGTTATTCATTCCATGCATTAGATTACTGGAGTTGGACTATTCTCAAAGGATTGTTATTACTTAAATTAAAAAGACGTGTTTAGACAGCAAAAGTTATTGTCGTAATAACAACTTGTGTTCACTAAATTAAAGCATAAATCTATCTACAAAAGTTATTTGCATGACTGCAACTCACAACATCAAACATAGCACTTTTTATTACATCTAAACCAACTAATTAATTGCTATTATTATAGGTTTATTTCCGGGTTTATCGTGTGACCGCATTTGATGAGGTATTAATTGCTTGTGTAAGCAGCGTGAATTTACCGTAACCATAGTCCCCCTGAGGTGGTGACCTGGAGGCATGAATTACACAAGTGTGGTTGAATGTCATAGTTGTATTGACGTAGCTGGAATCCTTTTATTAGAAGCTCTACATGGCCCTCTTGTCAGGTGCTGTTATATGATAGCCACATGTTGTCATTGAGTGATGGCAATTGTGGCCAATAGTCAAGGGAAACGGAGTGGAAACCCTACTGGATTTTTTCTAGATTTTGCAAGTCTTTGAAAATTCCTTGTTTAGTAGTTTTAAAGCTCTGTAACTATGTGATGGGTGGATGTGCATGTCTCTGCATATAAGTATGGGACTCAACATTGATTGGCCCTTGAGATTAAATGCTTTTGAAGATGGTCGTGTTTATTCAGTCTGAGTATGTAAGTTTGACACATCTAAACTTAGTATTCACGCTTTTCAAATGTTTAACTGTAGGGTCTACGTAATACTAATTTAGACAGCACCTGTGCACTGGGTCATGTCTTGTGGCATTATTTTTTTACTGTTTATTACCCAAACTATAAAAAGTTGCGGTGTATTGCACTATTGACACCACAGTCGGCTTGATACTTGTTATGTTCTAAGGAACTCTTACTACTTGCCGAGTTAATCTTGTACAAATTGGTCATTTGACTATATACGTAAATATGCGGAACAGGTAATTAATCTACAGGTGCTTGGTTACAAGAAATACATGTACTTATTTGTATTTATTAATGAAATTATCAGCAAGTTTTAAAAAATGCCGCAATTTTTTATGATGCATTGGTGACCAGAGCAACCTCATACTGTGCATTTAGATCTCTCTGGCCCACCAAGAATTTTTTCTAGTAGGGTATTTATTTGTTGTATTTGCAACTTTCCAGTATTAGGGCTGGTCTCTTTTAGTGGTGGTGAGTCATCTTGACTAAGTAAGGTGTGACCTTTACTTTGTTTGATTGTAACTATGGAAGTTACTGTTCATAGAAATACTCGTACACAATTGAAATCGAGCTAAAAGAAGCATTACAGTTTAGCCTTTCATAAGTCAGGATTCAGTTTTTGTTTGTTAAAATTCCTTCTTTTTCCAAACTTTAGAGGGTGGCTAGGTATTGTATGTCTTTACTTACTTTTTTATTATTTTATTTTGAGATTGAATGCTTCGTGGGTTGCATAGTGACTTTGGAATTGTCTGATGTAATATGGAATTGTTCTAGATGTTTCAAGCTTGTATTATTTCAGTCTAAAGTTAGCAACACTTTACCACTCCTGTGATTTACAATACACCACTAGTGGTGCTAGTTCTCCTTAGCTTTAGACATGTACTAATGATTTAGGGACCCTCGTCAGGATTAATTTACACTGTAACTTGCAGTTGGCCATTTGCTCATATTACACAAGACAAAACTAGAGCTCAGTGAGCACTGTACTTTTTTTTTTTTTTTTTTTTTTTAAGTACCTTTAGCAGACAATGATGGGTTAGCAGACAGTGATGAGGTATGGATTGTCGTGAATATTGCAATCAGTAGGCATGTTGGTTGGCAGCTAGCCCAATTGGTAAAGATCATCTAATTCACTGACAAATCTAGGATTGTGCGCATATGGCTAGAGTAGCAGTGCCGCTTATTTTCAAAATGCCATTACTGCGTATAAGTTTGAAGTTAGTTAGATTCATAAATCTCCAGTTTGCCACACAAAAAAAAATTAGTAACAACTATATATATATATATAAACCATGGGTTTGAGAATTTGTTGCTGAATCCCTATTGCAAGGGTGGTCATCTGGCGATAATTGTGCGAGTTGTTAAAAGTTGTTGCTACAGGGGTGGTCACTTTAGGAATCTGGCCACTTGAAGTGTGCTTTGTTCAGTTTAATACTGCAGCAAGGGTCACCCACCCCACACCACAAGAAGTGTACTTTGTTCCCTTTTTGCCTTCTTCAAACAAAAGAATGGTGGGGGTTGAGCGATGATGTTTAGTGAAATTCGCAAGACAAGACATTAAATTACAATGATTATTTCCCAGCTTCTGCTGACTTTACGCAGGAATAGAGTGACTGTGGGTTTGAATTTGTTCGCAAAGCCAGCTTCTCCATGTTAAAAAGAAATATTTTTCTTCGTAACTGTAAGGGACCATGACTTTTCACATATATCATGATCAGTTATGCATATCACTATATTTTATCAAAAATAAATACTTCTGTCATGCAATTTAAACTTTTTTTTTTTGTCATTTTTAACCAAGACTTTGACGAAAAGTCGAGAAATGGGGGCAAGTTTAAGATAAAACATTAAAATTAAAAAGTATAGATGTAATTTTATTAGCTGTATAATAATTTGTATCGAAAGCATTGAAAAAAGTTACCCAAAGGTCATCAAATCTATTACTTGGTCTCATGTATTATATATGCCATACTTGGGTTTGATAGTGGAATTTCAGCTTTGGGGGTGGGGCGGGGGGGGGTAGGGGTGAATGTAAGTGTTAGTGGGGCTATACAGTTATAGATGTGTACACATGCAGTAATTTACTAATGGGTTAATGATAAAAAATGTCTGAGTCATATTTAATTCATCTTTACATGTGTATGAGTAGGATAATTTATATATATATTGGGAAACTTCATTGGGCAGGGAGACAGCTCTGTTTAGGGGGAAACTCAGCTTAAGGGGAGGATCCCATATATATATATATTTATTCCACCCTAGATATCTTCACAATGATATTTTTAGGTACGTGACCCGTGATATCTCAAGATATCTCATGGTGTTATCTCATGGCTGTACTGCGCAAGCTCATTACCAGAGTAGTTATAGCAACTGGGCCTGGCCACAAGTTTTCTGGGTTTTTACAGCTAACCTTTACTCTAGTGGAGCCTACCCAGCCAGGTTAGAGCAGCTGCTATAATATCAGCTTGGGTTGTGGGGAACCCCTAGTAAGTTTTCGCTAACTTTACACCATGAGTTACCAAAAAACTACTTCAGTGAAGATATCTAGTGTGGAATAAAACATCGCCTTTGGCTGAAAATAAATTAGCCTGCTCGTGAAATATTTCACCATATCACACTCTGACTCATGTAATAAGTACTATATATGTAATGTATATATTTATTTATTTATATCATTTGTTTTCATCAGTCGGTGTTTGTCTGTCTCCACTATATATTAGGTCAATGTAGTTGTGGATTACATCAAGCCAGCACAAGAAAATTTTCCAGAGAAAACCTGCTGTACAGTTACTAGAGAGGATATGTGAGTAGTGCATATATATATGTGTGTGTGACCGTCTACAGGAAAACCGGGCACAACGCGGCACCCTTCGAGAAAATTTTTTTTGCACTTACAGAGTTGTCGGCGTCCAGATATTGAGCTCTCCAAGTTTTATCGTCATAGCTTAAGTCATTCCCACTATAATAGACCTAACCATTCCCTTCTGTCGACTTGAAACAATACAATTTTAAGAAATTGATCGATATTTACGCACGCCTCGTTGTGCCCGGTTTTCCTGTAGACGGTCACATATATATATAACTGTATATTGTGTATCTAACTTTTCTTTATTTACGATATTATTTGTGTATATATTTATACAAGCATTTTTATTTTTGAATATCTGTGTTCTTTATTTTGTTTCATGAATTTCTTTTTTTTTTTTTTTCTTTTTTTTTTTCCTCTTTTTTTTTTCTTCTTTTTTTTTTTTGTGTGTGTGTGTGTGAAATTCCTTGCTACTCTCACCAATACCATTTCGAGAGTTAATTGTGCAAAGGTTCATAATCACAGACATGGAACATCCTAACTTCTGCATGCATGCACACTCACAAAGGGCATTTAAAATTCAAGAATTGTAAGATCACAGAAATAGCACTTGCAAAAGGCTGTTGTGTATGGAAGCTGTTCAAGGTAGTTAAATTAGGGAAATGCTATCCCTGTTTGTTTATTTTTTGACAGCAATATTGCCGAGGCTCTCATCAGCAAAGGTTTTGGCACGTGCCTGAGACACAAACAGAATGATGACATGCGATCTTCAGCCTATGATGATTTGCTGTCAGCAGAAACACGTGCTGCCAAGAACTTGAAGGGAGTGCACAGCAAGAAGGATTACCCAGTACACAGGGTGGCTGACATTTCTCAGGTTATCAGTCCGAGTTTTTTTTTGTTTTTGTTTTTAATCTTTGTTGTAAACCATGGTGTACATGCAGAGTAGCTTAGTAATGTAGCGTTTCATTTGAATTGGGAGTGATGTTTCCAATGAACAGAATGAATAACATGCAGAGTAGCTTAGTAATGTAGCGTTTCATTTGAATTGGGAGTGATGTTTCGAATGAACAGAATGAATACTAATGTTAGGAGTTGGTTTAATGTCTGAGCATGTTGTTTATATTTTAATAAGTGTAAGATTATGTTCTTTTTTTGTTGTTGTTTTTCTTGAAGTAAGCTTGCATCATGGTTAAATCAGAAGTTTAAGACTATTGCATTTTTGCTAGAGATCGTTTTACTATATATTTTTTCTCTGTGATAAATAGAGATGTTGGAGTTAGTCGCTCTGTTCAGGTGGGCTAGCTTGAACATGATGTTTTGGTGATAATTTTACTACTTAAAACCTTGCAGTGCTTTGTTGCTACTACTTCAGACATGAATACTCCTGCTAAAATGCTATTACCAAAAAATAGTTTCTTTGCATTATTCGTTTTTCTATTGTTTTTTAAGCTGTCTTTGTAATTAATTTTATTGTCTTTAGATAAAAAAAATTTAAGAAGCAAAAACAAAAAACATTTTCCATTACTTTATGCACAACTTCATTGTATAGCTAGCTATAGTTATAGCTAATATATTTACTTTGTTTGTTTTTGTTTTTGTTGTTGTTGTTTTGTTTTTGTTTTTTTGTATATATAATAGTAGGTTAGTCTACGCCTTGCTTTTGCACTGTCAAGTTATCTTGTCTATCAATTTATGGAGGCCTTAGATGAATCGCTACTGCCTTGTAGCTGTCAAGAAATAATCAATACGTAGAATGACACAATATTTTGGTGATTGGAGGACATATTTTGCGAACGTGTGCATGCATGCATGCTTGTTGTGTGTGCAAGTCACATATTGTTATGATATGATGTGGTGTGTGTGTGACTCAGGACCCCAACAAGGCTCGACAGTTTTTGGCTTTCCTTCAGCGAGCAGGAAAGACGGTTGCTCTTGTTGAGGTATGCTCATTCTGTCTGTGCATGCTCTATTATACCCATTTTCTTAGGGAATTGAATAAATGGTTACAGTAAGCCACATGACTATAGTGTACAATTTTAATTTGAGACCATTGGAATGTGTCTAGCCTTTTTTTTCCTTTTTTTTTTTTTTTTTTTTTTTTTTTTGCTGTGTGTAGAGAATTTGAGCTTGAAGGGTTAGATTCAAAGCACAGATTAGTACTAACTTGGCAGCTACTTGTCAATGCACAAAGGTCTTGTTGTGTTCCATTATTTGACAGAATTAGTTACCTGGCATTTCAAGGGTCACGCTTCTCATTGTTCTGAGCAGTGTGGCAGTATTGAATATGATGTCATCTTGTGTCAGGATTTTGTTGGCCATATAAGGATAAAAGTGGAAACCATCATTCAATTGAAATAATATATTATTCTTGATAAAACTCTGAGTTTTAAGACACTTACTGGTTACATAAGCTCCCATGAATTTGTGGCTAGTCATTTACAAGTATCATATGGCTACTTACTTTTTTAAACAAAACAAGTAAAACTTCAAGAATTTAACAAAATGTGTGTGCGTATATATTGTACACGCACACACAAATATGTACATACATGTAAATGATTAAAATTAGGGAGGCCGTTTTATTCTCTCTTTTTTTCCCCCTTCAGGTGATAAAGGATCTAATCAATTAATGAAAGAATTTTAAGTATATGGCTCAGAAAGAATTTACGTATTGCTAATGAAAATACATTTCGACATCCCCACGCTGTGAAAACTTATTTCATTAGCACAGCTAGCTTGCTGCCACACTGCTCAGTGGTACCATGTCATTTATTAATAGGAATTGTTGGTGTGTTTGTTTCTTAAAGAGATTATCTATCTATGGTGCTGTCACTTTCTGATTAGTGTCACATCAAAGCCTTTGAGTGGTCTGATAGCCCACACGTAGCAGGTTATCCAATCTAATGGGTTGGGAACACTCAGAGGGTGTGGTGTAAGTCAGCCACCTTTACGGTCTATATGAAACAGTTTGTGACGTAAGAATATATCATATATATTTTTATGTGTACAGTGTGTTCAGAAGCCAGTTTTCTACAATATGCATGCTTCTAAACTGCCCATTCCTTTGCCTTTTTAAATATCTGAATTTGAGGTAATTAATTATGCATTCTAGGGCATCCTTATCTTGGGAATCGTGCTGTAGTGAGGTGTGTCTAGTGTACATATGTAGTCTGCTAGGATGTCACTTTTAATGCTAAAGATGGCCATAAGCTGTACAAGTGATCATTGCAGTATGCACGAGGCATTTAGAGGGAATTTGCTTCCATGGAAACTTGAGATGATGTAGAAAGAATAAAGTGAAATTGGAGTTATAGATGTTTAGGATCCTGTTTAGTCAGGCTTCATGGGCATTGGTGATGGGCAGGATGGCCTGTATATTGGGCTAACTGGTTATTGTTATTTACCTACCTGTTGGTTTGTTTGTTTTTAGTTGTTGTTGTTGTTGTTTTTTTTTAAAAAAACAACAAAAAAAACAATGTAGTTGAAGTGTGGTAAAAAATATGACATAATAATAGTAGTGGGGAATGGTACAGGAAGTAGTATTTAGCTAGCTTGATGTTTATTGTGATTTTATTTTTTATAAAGTTCATAGCATCTGGTGCACGACTTCGTCTCTACCTCGCCAAGGATACTTGTTTGATCAACTTTATTTTGGCTGGGGTCAGTTGCCCGAGAGCTCCCAATGCAAGGGACAAAGGAGCAGGAGAACCATATGGCCAAGAAGCTCTGCTATATACAAAGGAACTAGTTTTGCAGAAAGAGGTATGTACATTTTAGTGCATAGTTTTATATTTGTTGCTATTTTGTGCTTTTTAATTAAACTCTCGTTTGGGGGTTTCAATGGTTTGAGGTTACACCTAAGTGAGCTAATTAAGTAATTATTGCCGGGTACTGCTAGGAAGTTGATATTTATATGAATTCTGTGTGTGAAAATAGAGTGGATTTGTGTGGATTCAGTTATCACTGGCTCTGCTGGTGAATTCTGGACCGCACACGTTCTGTCTAGAGATGGGATATTAGGAGTGGTACATCAGTTGGGGTGGAAACAAATGGCTTGGTAATATAGTTATTTACCATTTGTGGTAGTGGATTGCAAGTGTTGCTATTTTTAATTTTTAATTAGAATGTATCAGTGAAATTGGAGTAATTTTTGGGAGCTGTTTCAAAATTAGTATAGTGGCAGTCTATCATGGTCTAATTGACAGATTTTGCATGGATAATTCAAAAGGAAAACAAGTAGTAATTTGTTTGAAGCATGCTTGTGCAATAATTGCTGTATAATTCTATTGGCATTAGTACCATATATTACTACTGCATTGTTTCAAGGTCGAAGTTGAAGTAGAACAGTGTGACAAGGGCGGCAACTTCATTGGCTGGCTTTACTATGATGGCAAGAACCTGTCTACAAGTCTGGTGGCTGAGGGCTTATGCAAAGTGTTGCCTCAGGCAGAAAGAAGTATACATGCCAAGGAACTATTTGACGTGGAAGAGAAAGCAAAAGCTGCACGGAAAAAAATATGGAAGGTCAGCTAGGTTGACTCTAGTTGTTTGATTTAAGGTAGTCTGTCTACATTGGTAGTAGTCTACAGTTGATTAGTGTGGCGCTTTTATATATTTGTTATAATGTTAGGTTCAGTGAAAGTAAAATTTTAGGTTTAGTGAAAGTAGAATGTTAAATTAATGTTGGTCAATGGCCTCTGCTTTACCTATTTGGTGAATTGCTTTGCCGAGTTTTCTTGCCGAATTAGAAAAGTTTGCTATTGGTTATGAACTATATACCAACGATAGGGTAGTTAGGAGGAAAGTACACACACAAAAAAAAACTTGCTGCATGGGACTTTAATTAGAGGCCAATTATAAGTCTTCATCACTGCTGTACCAAAAATGTAAAGGCTGTTAGTTGTTGTTGTTGTTGTTTTGTTGTTGTTGTCTTTGTTTGTTTGTTGTTTTGTTTTTTCCCCAGGATTATGTTGAGCCCAGTGCAACTGATGAGAATGAGGATGGAGAAACTACAGGAGTTGTGTCTGAGACTAGTGATGAGTCTGCAGCTTCTGTTCCAGAACGCAAAGTCCACTTTCAAGAAGTTGGAGTGACAGAAGTGTCTTCTTGCCACACATTTTGTGTGCAGAGAGTGGAAGATGGTATGGATTGTTGAAGAGCAATGTTATTGCTTTGATTTTGTTGTTGTTTGCTTGTTTGTAGCAGTACCCCTTAACAGTATAAATACAGAATTGGAGTGTTTGTTTGCCGGCTGGTTGTCGTTTGCATTATGCAAGCGGTCCTGGGTTTGATTCCCAGTGGCGACCAAATATTTTTAATTCTGTATTGTTTAAAAAAGCCTGTGAAAGAGAGAGAATACATCTAATGAGTAAAAGAGGGCTGAGAAAGAAATTGTGAAGATTATATATTATTTATTTATTCCAAGCTAGATATCTTCACAATGTTATTTTTAGGTTCTTGACCCAATGAGATAACATAGTGTTATCTCATGGCTGTATTGCGCAAGCTCATTACTGTAGTAGTTATAGCAACCCAGCCTGGCTTACCAGTTATTGGGGTTTTTACAGCTACCTCCCTCTAGTGAAGCCTACTCAACCTGCTGCTAAAATATCAGTTGGGGGTGTGGGGAGCCCCTAGAGAGGTTTACCTGCCACTTTACACTGAGAGTTACCAATGAACTACTTCAGTGAAGGTATCTAGCATGGAATAAACCACTTATTACACTTGTCAGAGTGATATGACTAGATATTTCACTCTCAGCTTTATTTTCACTCACCTCTGGCTCCAATAAAATAAATTGTAAAATATTTCACCATATTACACTCTGACTCATGTAATGAGTACTATACTTATATAGCAATTATATTGCAGAGAATTTCTGGTCCCTTTACGTATTTAATATACATTCCCATTAAAGGGTGATAGGGTTTAGTTGTTTTTGTTGTTGTTTTGTTTTTGTTTTTTTCAAACAACCTTATCTCTAAGGATCATAATGATGGCAGCATTTTGAAAGTTTCCTAAACTGCTGTACTCAACGATTAGGCTAGATGTATAGTTGTGCCAGATTTTATTTTGAATTTTAATAGAATCATCTTATAGGCAGTGACCTTCTTGATAAAATTCTAAGTGTTTGTTTGTTTGTTTTGTTGCTGTTGTTTTTGTTTTGTTGTTGTTGTTTTGTTTTGTTGTTGTTTTCCCTGCCGACTGTATTATACTTTGTTATTTTTGTACATAGGCCCCAAGGTAGATCAGCTCATGAGTCAGATGGGTAGTGATCTTGAGGCCAATCCTCCACTAATAGGAAGTTTCAAACCTAGCAAAGGAGCACTCTGCATTGCCAAATTTTCTGATGGTCACTGGTATGTTCAAGTTATTGGTTGTACTTTAATTTGCATTTCCATGCTGTAATCACATGAAGGATATTATTGTCTGCTTCTTGTAAATATATGCTTTTATTTCCCTGTTTTTGTGCAACATATGTGAGTGATGTGTTTCAGAGCCAAAATTTAATACTTTTTTTTAATATCACTATTTTTGTCATTATGGTCAACTGTCAAAAGAGCATTTATTATAAAACCATATGGGAAAAAAATTTAGTAGCTATTTTTACACATTTACACACTTATACGAGTCACATTTGTACCTAAATGTTTGTGTATTGGGAAATGCAGGTACAGGTGTAAGGTGGAGCGGTTAGAAGGCAGTAAAGTTCACGTCTTATATATTGACTATGGCAATGTGAGTACTCATTCTTGTGTATTATGTATATTGTAAAACTGTTGAAAATTCCTCCTAACTAACTGTTTTCATAGTATACATAGTCATTGTCAAGACAAATTAAATAAGCTGTATAGCCGTAATATTAGCTATTAGTTATGTACTTTTTTTTACTGATGTTATCGTTACTGTAATGAGGAGAAAAATGAAATCAACAATCCTTCATCTTAATGTTTTTAAAAAAATAAATAAAAAGGTTTTGTCCCTAAAACTATGGAAACAAAGTTAAGTCGCTTACCCGTGATATTCTCTTACCAGTAGTTACCAATATCATCTCATCTTCTCCCCTTGTGTATCTTCAATTCCAGTCAGTAAACCTTGGCAGTGATATTGACAGCATAGAACACTATCTGCCACTATTTTTTGGGAGCGTCTCCTCTAGTGCAATACTAAAGCTATGCTCCAATATTTCACTTTACTTTTTCTGGAAACTAGGTCTATTAAAAAATGCTGGCTTAAAGACGATGATTATCACATACTTTAGAGTACAGCTTCTTCAAAAGTGGCATTTACCGACAGACTCTCTAAATTAACTCTTCACTCATGTTCACTGAAGGCCAATCATAATGAAGCTTTTGATGGAAATAATGCAGAATTAATAAAAGATTTTAGCAAAGTCATTGCCTGTGTCTTATTATTTATTGATTTTGTAAAACACACCCATAAATAAGTTTATGCGTGTACATAAACACTTTGTTCATTTACTTTATCATCATAGTGATTGTAAAGTTAATATCAGAAAGTACTTTCACTTCAAATGCCTTGATTTGATAGTGGCCGTTTTGTGTGTGTGTGTTTTGGTGGTGGGTGTCAATAGAGAGGAGTTGTATCTATCCCTGAAACAGCAAAGATTCCAGCAGGCTATTCAGAGTAAGTCTAATTTGGATATATATATGTACTGTAGGCATTCATTGCAAACTCAACACATCTAAATGTAACAATTATTGGTTGGAGGAGGAAGTGCGGTTGTCTGGCTTGTTTGCAACTTGGTGAATGTTGATTCTAGACTACTCCGCCTGATTTATCCTATCAGAACTTACTTGCACCCTTTGTTGAATTCATTCACTGGGCATTCCAGTTATCATTTAGCATTTCTGTTAGTTTATCATGCAGCCAGCAATCATAGTGTCAGTTCTTGGGAGTGAAGACAGTCAAAGATTCCCACATAGGTAGTGACAGGTTTTCTCAGTTGTAGGAGTTGTTGCATTAAGAATTGCATTTTATGTGTGGGGGACACGTGTTCAGAATGGTGTTGTCAAGTAATGATATTTAGTAAACAGCTGGCTAGAGTGTTAGTACCCTCACAGAGTTTCGGAATAGTTTAGTGTGGCCTCACAATGCTTCGTTATTGTAAGGCTACTAATGGGTTCATTTGAGGTTTTCCTTTCAAATTCCCAACAGCTTACCTGTTCATTTTGTTTTTGTCCAAATGGCTTACAAGATTGAACTCTCTGGGTTTTTCTCATTAATAGTTAGGTTAATTTTCACGTACTTTTAAGTTCATGATCCATTTTGTGGTGGAGTTAAAAGGTAGGGTGTCATTTGTGTCATGTAGAAGTAAATAATTTGAGTATTGATGACTATCTGGCACTAAAAACTAGCAATTTTTCCTTTTTATTTATTTATTTTTTCTCCTGGAGCTCTTTAAAAAAATTTTTTTTAGTTTGGGTGGTGGGTGTTTAAATGAAGCTTGATTAAGTTAGTATGGTTTCAACACATATGTTTAATTTATCCATTACAACAAGCAACATTCAAAAATATTTTAACAGTTTTCGTGTTTATAATATTAACACGAGGTAATTTGTTTAATAGTTAACTTATTAGATGTAGTCCCACCCAGTTATTTTATATTAAGGTAGGGCTAGTAGTAAACATATACAGTAAATGAATTTAAAAACTGCTTTGGCAATGTTTTATTTATTTATTTATTATTTTTCATAATTGCTGGTATAGATTGAATCCACCTTTAGATCTATGTACATGTGTGATCGTTGTTGTTTTTGTTGTTGTTTTTGTTTTGATTTTGTTGTTGTTGTTGTTTTTTCAGTATCCACTGGTAAAGCCACATGGATCTATTTTTTCAAAAAAAAAGAATGGTGAAATGGATAAATAACTGTAAGGTCTAGCTTGTGGCGCCATTGTAAGCTCTGACGAGTGCTAGAGCTCAAGCTATGTGGCTAAGAATACTTAGACTTGTGTACAGATCGTTGCTAAGAAAGCTTTTTGCTTACCGCAGGTAAAAACTATATTAACTGGTTGTATATGTACTTGTCTACATAATGTGTATACTCACGCAACTCTCATCATATTCTTAAGAAATCTAAATAGAAAATGGTTCCTATTGAAGTTAGCAGAGTGAGCTAAGGGGCTAGGCTAAAAGAAAAACTACATGTATAGAATACTGTTATGTAAGTTGGCTAATGTAATTACGACATAAATAGCTACTACCTATCTTACCTGCTCTACAGCAGAAGCTTTTTAGCTCCTCCTGGAGCCCAGTCTTTTTTTCTTTTTCTTTTTTAACTCTCTCTCTCTATTTGGGCAACTCTGTGCGCCCTTTTTCTAACAATTTTAACCTCCCTACCTAGCTATTTCTTTTCTGCTGACCATTTCTAATGTGTTCAACGAATACCCCACAATATAATATAGCTAAATATTGCCATGGAACTTGGTAACATGCGCAGGCGCATTTGTAGAAAAGGGTACATGTATGCCTGCAGACAAAAAGGGTCCACCTATGCAAATTGAATAGAAGACATAGATATAATAATATCCCAAACTCAGTGTACATCTAAACTCGCTCCACTGAATAAGCTAGCTCTTACTTAGCTTCTCTTCAGCCAGTGGCTGGATTTGTTTAAATACATAGAGACCACGATAATAGTATATGGAATACAAGACATGCCCCCAGGCCACTCTCTTATGCAACGTTTTCAACGATATTAAGTCAATAAATATGTTGTAGTGTGCAAAACAAAGACAGCATGTGCTACTAATCCAAGATTTGGAGGACGATATCCTCAGGCCTCGTGCAGCCTATTGATGGGGGGGGGGGATTTTTTTTTTTTAACTAGATGCCACATTTAGGCAGATTTTCCCAAAACCAGTCACATGATTAATGAAAGTTGTGTAGTCTACTCTACAATGAGTTGGTTGGGGGAAAAAATTTTTATTAAGTTCTCTCATATCTTGAACAGCAAAATTGAAGGCTAAAAAATTTGTTTTGTTGTTGACTATCATATAGAAGTTGTAAGCAAGATTGATAGTAGAATAATAAAGGGTCGAACCTTACGCATGATTGAATACAGTGTGGGACGATACGCTTCTACTTCATTGTACTAGTAAAAATGCAATTTGGCTTCAACAAACTAGAAATACGCTGGAGTTTTGCTAAAGAAGAGTTACTTGATGTATTGCAAAGGAACCAATCTTGTTCGCCTTTTTTTTTTTTTTTTTTTTTTTTAGAATTGGGTAGTTAAGTTGAGAACTTGAGGATGTTAATGAAGCTGTAAATATTCAACTAACATATACACTTGTTTATATGTAGCTAGGCTAGTTTACATGCTATTTGTGCAGAAGCATGCCGCGTGTTATTAAGAGCAAGTGATTAAAGTAAATTAATTTAGTAAAATGATGTATATTTACGTAGCATTGTGGCAGCTCATAAAAAAAGAAATCAGATGAGTAGCCTGTTCAGTACTATGTGCTTGTTAGTGTCTTTTAATGACCAATTACTCGCAGACTCACAGGCATCTCATATGAGAACCAAAGAAACTGTGAATTGTTTATTTAATGGCTTTCACTGGAACTCAAAATTCCATAGCCACCATGATTTTGGGATGGAACAATCTTAGGCTTCTTTGAAACAAAAGAGCATTTTTGATACATTTTATCTTTTTCCCGGCAGCGCAAGAAACCTTTGAAATTATTCTATCCTATAACTGATGTTGTAGTTACAAAATTTACTATCTTTGTTTAGTATATTTTTGCCATGCCAATATATACCCATCCCCCACGAAACAATTTCTTGATTAAAGCATTTCTCTATTCATAGCATTTATGCCAATGTCGCCTTTGTAATGCACTTTGAAGAAAAATTAAGTGACAATATTTTCACGTTCAGTATACCTTGTGTCGTGTTCTTCTCTCTCTTTTTATTTATTTTTTTATTTTTATTTTTATTTTTTTGTATACGTTTGATTACATTATATTGACATCCGGGTTATGGTGTTGAAGTAATTTATTACAAACCATTGATATCTAAAATATTGATTTAGATCTTGTAGTGGGTGGTAAGGGAGGGGCAAGGCAGTAGTAACCTGACAGCTGATGAAGACACTCACTTATGTGTGTTCCTGGATGGTCCCTGATGCATTACTCAGCTTTGTTTACTGAATCTGTCATATCTTGTAGAGATTGCTTTACTTGCGGTATTGATAAATTGAATTATGATTTTCCTGATGTTTATAGACAAATTCATATAAAAGCATGTTTGTCTGCCAGCATTTCTTCTTATATTTATTTCTGTATTACAGTAGGATGACATAAAGAAGCTGTTTGGTATGCATTGTGGTTGGCGCCCAATTGCTTAAAATTGTTATTTGCAATTTATTTACAGAAAATTGTCACTGTGGCTTTGAGTCCCAGACTTCAGTCCCTTGTTATACCTTGTGGCTCAGTGGGAGTTGAACAGTTTAGTAGCACGGGCGGACAGTGTTGGGTAATTCAAGCTCTGAAGTGCTTTGGAAGTTGTTGCAGTGCTGTTTGTTTTAGATCTTAAAAGTTATTGATTTGTGCGCTTTAAAACCTTTTTAATATCAATAGGTCATGTGACGGTAGAAAACAGTGGTTAATGATCAGGCATTAATTCCAAAGTGTTTTGTCAATAAATGGTCAAGGTCTTCACTGGGATTCCCCATGGATGTCATGTAAAACTGGCTGAGATAGTCACTCAAAAACCTTGGTGGATTCATTCGGCTCTCTTACATTATAGCTCACTTGCATATTTGTCATGAAATGTAACTGTATACAGTGTTTCATACAGGGGGGGGGGGGGGGGGGGGGGGCCGGGGGGTCCCCCCCCCCCCCCCCTTTTCTTTCCCCTCTTTTTTTAAATAAATAAAATAAAAAA